>QFCH01001357.1_pt1:152500-437585 | contig 437585 bp, 399 predicted proteins | sample 5346071 | NCBI WGS metagenome assembly QFCH01 (sample SAMN09062255, study PRJNA434731) | Human gut metagenome, whole genome shotgun sequencing project. | isolation source: stool timepoint B chromium assembly | host: Homo sapiens | collected 2015 | reverse complement strand
ACCATAGGCAACGGAAGTCAGGTAGTAGATATATACGACACCGGATATGGCGATGGAGTACAGGCAATCACTTACAAGGCAACCAGCCAAAACAATCAGCTGTTTTCTTTTGAAAAACAGGAAGACGGCAACTATAAAATAACAGCGGTACACTCCAAGAAAGCATTGACCATGGAATCAGACGGAAGAATAGTACAAAGCCGCTGGAAAAATGCAAATAACCAGAAATGGAAAGTAATCAGAGATTTACAGGGCAATTACTACATACAGAATGTAGAAAGTAGCAAAGGGATCAGTTTTGCAAACGGAAGCATACAAGGAACAGTATATAATCAGAGTGCTTCCCAACAACTGCAGTTGGAAAAACGAGATGAAATATTCTCAAAGATCAACGTAGCAGTAGTGGAAGACGGAACGTATCAAATTCAATCATCTTTGACAGGAAAAAATCTGGGAGTAGCAAATAATGGATTGTATATCGGTGCGTCCATTGTACAAATGACATCAGCTGATGCAAATAACCAGAAATGGCATTTGGAAAACAGTCTGGATGGTAAAGTGCGTTTGGTATCTGTTTCTTCAGGAAAAGTACTGGACTTAAATGTAAGTAACGGTAAATATGTACAATGGGAAGATGCAGCCAACGAAAACCAAAGATGGTATATTGAGAAAGTAGGAGATAGTTACTATATCCGTAATCATGTGAATCATTCTGCTATGGGTATTCGTGATAACGCTATGGCAGACGGCGATTACGTTATCAGTATGGATTTCAATGCAAATGCCGAGAATCAAAAATGGAAGTTTATCGAAACAGAAGCACATGAAGAAATAAATCTTCTGGAAGAAGGGAAGTATACCATAGGCAACGGAAGTCAGGTAGTAGATATATACGACACCGGATATGGCGATGGAGTACAGGCAATCACTTACAAGGCAACCAGCCAAAACAATCAGCTGTTTTCTTTTGAAAAACAGGAAGACGGCAACTATAAAATAACAGCGGTACACTCCAAGAAAGCATTGACCATGGAATCAGACGGAAGAATAGTACAAAGCCGCTGGAAAAATGCAAATAACCAGAAATGGAAAGTAATCAGAGATTTACAGGGCAATTACTACATACAGAATGTAGAAAGTAGCAAAGGGATCAGTTTTGCAAACGGAAGCATACAAGGAACAGTATATAATCAGAGTGCTTCCCAACAACTGCAGTTGGAAAAACGAGATGAAATATTCTCAAAGATCAACGTAGCAGTAGTGGAAGACGGAACGTATCAAATTCAATCATCTTTGACAGGAAAAAATCTGGGAGTAGCAAATAATGGATTGTATATCGGTGCGTCCATTGTACAAATGACATCAGCTGATGCAAATAACCAGAAATGGCATTTGGAAAACAGTCTGGATGGTAAAGTGCGTTTGGTATCTGTTTCTTCAGGAAAAGTACTGGACTTAAATGTAAGTAACGGTACATACGTACAATGGAAAGATACAGCCAACGCAAACCAAAGATGGTATATTGGACAAATAGGAGACAATTATTACATACGCAATCAAGCGAATCATTCCGCTATGGGTATTCGTGATAATGTTATGGCAGACGGCGATTACGTTATCAGTATGGATTTCAATGCAAATGCAGACAATCAAAAATGGAAGTTTATCGAAACAGAAATTTCTAATACACCAATTGCACCTGATTTTGAAATTTTATCTAGTTTAGGCGATTCGTTTGAAATGTGCCAAACAACAGTACTTACTGCGAATAATAAATATGCAGGTAATCTTACATATGAATTTAGTATGGATTATAATGGAAGACACATTGTTTTGCAAAATAATAGTACTGCAGATACTTATCGTTGGACACCAATTGAACCCGGAACATATACAATCAATGTTACTATACAAATGGATTCACAAGTATATGATACCATCTCTAAAACTATTCAGGTTGTCTCAAATGGAAAGAACGTATTAACCGGTATTGACGTATCTGAACATCAGAGAAATATTAATTGGCAGCAAGTAAAAGCCGGTGGTATTCAGTATGCGATGATACGTTCAGGTTATGGACGCGAGATTTCACAAATTGATGATTATTTTGAGCAAAATTATGCAGGCGCCGTAGCAAACGATATTCCGGTTGGTATTTATTATTATAGCTATGCAGATTCCTCTGAGGATGCAGTAAGAGAGGCACAGGTTTGTTTACAGATCTTAAATGGAAGACCTGTGAACTTGCCGGTTGCTTATGATATTGAGGATCCTTCACAAGATTGGATGAGTAAAGAAATGCTGACAGACATTGCAATCGCATTTTGCGATGAGATAAAAGCAGCAGGATATCAGCCAATGATTTATTGTAATCCTACTTTTATTCAAAATCGTTTGGATATGGTTCGTTTAAGAGAAAAAGGCTACGATGTTTGGATTGCAAGCTATGGTGTTTCGAATTACCAATACCCTTATCCGGTAAAAATATGGCAGTACACATCCAAAGGAAGTGTATCAGGTATTGTGGGTAACGTGGATATGAATCATTGGTACGTTGGAAAAGAATATTATGGTGGTGCACCTCTTCCAAATGGACAAAAGGGTCGCTGTACCGGCAATAATGTAAATGTTCGAGATAATCCTTCTTTTAACAGCAAGGTATTGTATCCTGCATTCACCGGTTACACCTTTACTATATTAGAAAAACAAGATGTATGGTACCGTGTAGCATTTGGTGGTAATCGATATGGATGGATGCATCAGGATTATGTAGAATTGATTTAAAAATATCATAATCTCGCACGAAAGATATGACGATACAGTCATATCTTTTTCATTTTTACTTATTAGTTTAATCAAAAATTAGAGAATTGCACGGTATGATTTTTAATAATTGATAGTTAAAGTTAGTTGGTTAAATATGGCTATCATCTGTTCGGTAATAATATTCGTATTCTTTTATACTTCGGAAGATGATATATTATTTATTGAAAATATGATATTTCTATCTAAGGCAAGAGAAGACCCATTTTAAGAAGAAAAATATTGAAAGATTCGACTGTAAATTCACAGGATGATTTATTGTTATGGCAATTACTGATATATAGTTACGCAAATATTAACATCGATTTGTAATTTGTTTGATATTGATGTTTTTTGTTTTAGTCAGAGTTATGGTGTTATTTAAAAAAAAGATTGTTTGGATATAGAAAAAGAGTCAACAGATCTTATAAGATCTGTTGACTCTTTTTAATATTATGGTTTTTGCAGAATGCCTTTTTCTAAATCTTCAGGTGCTTGTGCTTTTACTACATAGTGTAGTTTTTTACCTGTTGCATTATATGGAATCTTATCTACAAAGCAGTAGAATCTAGGACATTTATATGCAGAAAGGTCAGGGTGATTTGCACAGTATTTGTTCAAATCTTTTATTGTAAGAGAATCATCTTTTGGAACAACGTAAGCCACAACTGCTTCACCACGTGCCTGATCAGGTACAGCTGTTACAATGCAGTCGGCAACGCTGGGATGTCCGTTGATTGCCTCTTCTACTTGTGCCGGATAAATATTTTCACCACTGCTGATAATCATATCATCTTTTCGACCGGAAACAGTAATAAATTGATTCTTATCCCATGTACCCAGATCATGAGTGTAAATCCAACCTTTATAGAATTTATCTTTTGTAAGTTCTTCATTGCCAGGGTAGGTTAGTGTAGATTTAAAACATGGGAAAATGATAATTTCACCCGGTGTTTTTCCGTCCATAGGAACCAAATCATCAGGCTCAGCACGTTTATCATCGTATACACGAACAATTCTAACTTCATCATCAGTACAAGAACGTCCTGCAGAGCCAGCCATTTCAGGCAAGTCATATGGCCTTAGGAAACAGTTCCAGAATGTTTCTGTAGTACCGTAACCGTTAAAAATGTTCGGTGTTAATTCTTTTTGGTAACGAATACAAGCTTCTTTTTCCAAAGGACTACCCATGGTAACAATTCCTTTTAAATGAGACAAATCTGCAGGGTGTTTTTCCTGACGGGTTACCAAACTATTCAAAGCAGAAGGGGAACCGATTAAGAAAGTAACACCGTACTTTTCTGTGTATTCCATGCATAATTTGGTACTAAATACTCTTAATACAACACAAGTACCGCCTATGTAGAAAGTTGGTGTTAAACCACCGGAATGTAAACCTCCGCGATGGAACCACGGTGACATATTCATGGTAATGTCCAGTGGGCATAGTGGAAAATGCATGATAACATCGTGAGCTGATAAAACTTCATTTACATTGTTAAGAGGTACACTTTTGGGCAGACCGGTTGTACCTGAAGTATATAGACGGGTTACTTCATCATATAGATTTGGTTCTTCTGTCATAACCGGGTCAGCTGTGCTGGAATCTTTGATATAGTCATCGAAGAAAATATGGCCTTCAGGCAATGCAGGACGCTCACCACGATAATCCACAGCCAAAATAACAGGCGGTTTATATTCGCATAATTCTAATGCTTTGTGAGCTGTTTCCTTAATTTCGCAGTCATAAATATAAGCTTTAGGACGGTTATGGTCAATCAAACGTGCTGTTTCTCCCGGTGCCAGATTAAAGTTAGCAGGAGAGTCAATAGCGCCTAATTTTTGTGGTGCAATATAACAAAATGCAAATTGAGGGGAATTTAATAGTTGAAACAAAACAACATCATTTTTTCCAATACCATCATTTTGCAATGCATTTGCTAAGCGATTGCATGTTTCATTTAATTCAGTGTAAGTCCAGCTTTGTTCGGCCAATGGGTCAATCATTGCGGTTTTGTCCGGAAAACGACGGACATTTCGCATAAATCCGTTTAGCCAAGTGAAATTTTTCTCAAAGATTTCTTTAAAGTTTTCTGCATCATATGTGTATCCCATAATTCACCTCTGATATTTTCCAACAATTATGCTGGAATTTTGGCCGCCAAATCCAAGAGCATTAGACATAGCGGTTGTTATATTTTTTTGTATTGGTTTCTCAGCAATAATTTGAACGTTACATTCAGGGTCAATTTCATCGCAGTTTATAGTAGGCGGTAGAATTCCTGTTTCTAAAGCTTTAATGCAAGCAATGCATTCAGTAATACCACCGGCACCCATTAAATGGCCTGTAGCACCTTTTGTGGAACTAACAGGTACATCGTAAGAATCAAATACAGTACGAATTGCAAAACATTCGGCAATATCGCCTTTGGTTGTAGCGGTTCCGTGTGCATTAATATAGCCGATATCTTCGGGCTCTAAATTTGCTTGCTTTAATGCCAGACGCATACATTCGGCTGCACCGATGCCATCAGGGTCAGGCGCTACTGGGTTAAATGCATCTGTATTGTTGGCACAGCCTAACAATTCGGCATGAATGGTTGCACCGCGTTTTACGGCATGTTCTTCTGTTTCTAGAATTAATGCTCCTCCGCCTTCTCCTATGATAAAACCGTCGCGTTTCTGGTCAAATGGTCTACTCATGCCTGTACGAGAAAGAGCTCCGCTCATAGCAAGGCTTTGAATTAAAACTGGGTTAATGGCGGATTCTCCTGCCATAACTACAATTGTATCAGCCATACCTGCTTTTAATAACATAGAGGCAACAGTAATGGCATCCCCGCCTGAAGAACATGCAGTTGTAACAGTTAAACTAGGACCTTTTATTCCATATTGGATAGACAGTTGGGATGCTGCAATGTTACCCATATATTTTGTTAAAAATTTGGGGCTGACATGTTTTCCTTTGGTAGACAGTTCTTCCTGTGTGGAAGCTGCAAGTGTAAGGCCTTCCAAAGCAGTTCCCATAACAATGCCTGTTCTATCAGGATGAAAAGATTCAATACCACTTTGTTCGATGGCTTCTTGTGCTGCAATGTATGCATATTGCATAAAGGTATCTAAATCGTGCGCCAGTTTTCCAGGAAGATAATCTTTTGGATTAAAGTTATGTACTTCTGCTGCCTGTTTGATAGGTAATGAGGAAGTATCAATACATGAAATATCTTTAATACCGCAAACTCCTGAAATTAAGCTGTTCCAATAGTTGTCCACACCAATTCCGACAGGGGTTACTGCACCCATACCGGTTATTACAATTTTATTACTCATTGATTGTCACCGCCGATCTTACGGAATGCAATACAAGCATTATGTCCTCCAAAACCTAAAGATGTTGACAAAGCGGCCTGAATGTCTGCTTTGCGTGCTTCTAGTGGAACATAATCTAAATCACATTCCGGATCGGGCTGTGTTAAACCTATGGTTGGCGGAACAATTTGATGCTGCAGTGCGAGAACAGAGGCAATTGCTTCTGCGGCACCTGCTGCTCCAAACATATGGCCGGTCATAGATTTTGTAGAACTAATCAGTACTTTACGTGCGCGTTCTTCTCCCAATGCTTTTTTGATAGCAACTGTTTCCGCCTTATCATTCAGTGGGGTGCCTGTACCGTGGGCATTAATATAAACATGGTCTGTATCCAAATTCAATTCATTCCAAGCATCTGCAATGGCACGTGCACCGCCTTCTGCTTCCGGCTGAGGTGCTGTAATATGGTACGCATCGCAAGTGGAGCCATATCCGCATAACTCAGCATAAATGTGTGCACCGCGGTTTACAGCATGTTCCATTTCTTCTAAAACAAGTGCGCCCGCACCTTCGCCCATGATGAATCCACTACGGCGTTCATCAAATGGCAAACATGCGGTTTTTGGATCATCTACTACAGACAAAGCGCGCATATTGGTAAAGCCGGCTGCTGTAATTTCATTGATAGTAGCTTCTGCGCCGCCTGCAATCATAGCATCGGCATATCCGTGGCGAATCATTCTTAATGCTTCGCCAATGGCGTTAGTTCCGGATGCACAGGCAGTCACGGCAGGCATAGCAGAATTTTTACAATTAAAACGAATTGCAATCATTCCGGATGCAATATTGGCAATCATCATAGGAATAAAATACGGTGAAACCTTACGCGGCCCTTTTTCCAAAAGAGCTGTGTGTTCTGACATGAAGGTGCTCATACCACCAATACCTGAACCCATATATACGCCGATACGTTCAGGTGCTATAGTATTTTGAATGCCGCTGTCTTCCATAGCTTGGCACGCTGCTGCCAGGGCATATTGTGCATAAAGGTCTGTGTGACGCAATTCCATTTTATCCATGTATTGCAATGGGTCAAACTGATGCACTTCTGCTGCAAGTTTTACTTTATAATTTGTTGTATCAAATTTTGTGATCTCTTTAATGCCGCAAGTACCTTTTATCAGATTGTCCCAAAATTCGGATACGTTATTTCCCAGAGGGGTAATCGCTCCAAGACCTGTTACAACAACACGTTTCATACGATCACACTCCTTTACTTTCAAATAGTTTGATATTTAGAACCCCAAATGCCATATTTATTCATCTTCCTGACATTTTTTTTCAATATATTGGACGAGCTCTCCAACAGTTTCTACTTTTTGTTCCAATTCTATTTCTTTTCCTATTTGCTCTTCTAATTCTACCAATATATCAATTACATCTAGTGAATCCAGTCCCAACTCACGAAGACCGCTTTCCATTGTAATTTCTGAGCGCTCAAAACCATACTTACTGGCAAGTACATCTGCCAAAGAATCAAATATCATCGAAAATTTCCTCCTGAACCTTTCACCCAAATTATTGCTACCTAATAACAAATATTAGCATTGCTAGTTATAGTTGTCAATAAACATATTATTCAAAACTACATGTGATAATCTAGATGAATTTTCTTTACCTATTATTATAGCATTAAAAAAATTGCTTTGCAATTTTTTACGGTTAAAAGCTAAAACGTTCTTACAGCAGTCAAAATTTTGAACATTGAAAGACATTCCTTTCAATGTTTGTTTTGGTGCTGTTATGGGAGAAGTCACAACATATCTTTGGTTTGCTATGTTAAAAACAAAAAAGTATTCATGAGATATGTTGAATGCTTTTTCAACATATCTCATGAATACTTTATGTGAGAATTTATTGCATTTTGGAATACATAGTTTCAAATTCACACTTTCATAATTGAGAGATGCTGATTTTTTATATTATGTATTCACACTTAACAAATTATAAGCCAAGACAAGTATTCCAAAATATTGCTGAATGTGAATAGTTGTATAACCTATAATGCGTTTCTTAATGAATAAAAAGAATAACTGTTATGTTATGCTAAACATAAATGGAAACCAGTATATCTTTATCCTAACATGAGCCATTGGCATCTATAGTCAATGGCTCATGTTAGGATAAACAAAGTACTGTTTGTCATCCTGTTATTGTGGTGGACGTTAACGGACTTGAACCGCTGACCCTTTGCACGTCAAGCAAATGCTCTACCAGCTGAGCTAAACGTCCATAATAGTACTGCATTATTATACCTAAAACAAACAGTAAAATCAAGTACAATCTTCGATTAATTTTTATTTATAGGGTTTGTTGTCAAGTCTTGTAAAAAAGCAATGATTCCATTATAATGAAAATACTTATTTTTATGTAAGGAGGCGGGAACTATGTCGGTTGGGCTTGTGCTAGAGGGCGGCGGAATGCGTGGCTCTTATACTGCCGGTGTACTCTCAGCATTTGAGGATAATGACGTTCATTTTCCAAGTATCTACGGTATTTCTGCGGGGGCTTGTAATGCGCTGAGCTATATTTCCGGTCAGTCGTACCGTAATCACGATATTTTTTATCAGTATGTTCAAGGCGATAAATATGTCAGTGTTAAAAATTTTATTAAACATGGCTGTATGTTTGACTTTGACTATATTTTTGGAGATTTGTTTCATACTATTTTGCCATTTGATTATGAAGCGTTTCAAAATTCTCCTGTCAAATTTTATGCAGGTGCAACCGATATACAAACAGGGCTTCCTGTGTTTTTTACAAAAGATGATATGGACGAACAAATGGATGTTATCAGAGCCTCCAGTTCATTACCGTTTTTATCTACTATAATAAAAGTAGGTAATTATAAATTACTTGACGGCGGTATATCTATGCCAATCCCGGTTGAACGCTCTATTTGTGACGGAAATGAATTTAATGTGATCGTCTTAACTCGCGATGCAAAATATAAGAAAAGTGCAAAACCGGAATTTCCTCCGGCTTTGATGAAAGCAAAATATCATAAATATCCGGCTTTGCTAAAGGCGCTAAATAAACGTGCGGATATTTATAACGAACAAAGACTATTTTGTCAAAAGCTTGAAAAAAAGAAAAAGGCGATTGTGATTTTGCCAAGCGAACCCATTGAAATCAGCCGTTATGAAAAGGATTCAGATATTTTAATGGCAATTTACGATGTGGGGTATACAGATGCTATGAAACGTATGAACGAGATAAAAGCCATGATTACTGAGCATTCTGCGCAAGCTGTTTCAGTGGAAGGGTAAAACCTTCTTTTTTTATTTGATATGTTAAAAGATAGTTATAAATATTTGCTTTATGTTTCATATTTTGCAATCACATTTTTATGATGACTGCTGAAAATGATATGTTCATTTTTATATTTATGAAAATGTTTCAACGACAAAAGTCGATGGTTTTAGTTGTTGTTAGAATATTTTAACATTTATCAGTTAGAAATTGCAAGGCAATTTCTTTCATGTTATAATGCTATCATATAAAGAAAATACAATATAGCAAGATCGACGGCTTATATTCGTTGGTCATGTAAAATAAAGGAAAGAATTAGACCAGGAAAGGACATGACTTGCAAATCATCACAAGTAAGTCAGAATGGGAGGAACTATGTCAGTTACCAGAATATTTGTTGAAAAAAAACCGGGATTCGATGTGGAAGCAAAACATATTCAAACAGATTTAACAGAAAATCTGGGCATTAAAGGAATAGAGGAGTTACGTTTATTACATCGTTATGATGTAGAAGGTTTATCTCAGGCAGAACAAGAAGATGCGAACCGCATGATTTTTTCTGAACCCAATGTAGACCATTTATATGGCGAGGATTTGCAATTTTCTGATGACTACCATGTGTTTGCAATGGAATATTTGCCTGGCCAGTATGACCAACGTGCAGATTCCGCAGCGCAATGTGTACAGTTACTAACCCACGGAGAGCGTCCAAAGGTAGCTACTGCACGTGTGATTGCAATAAAAGGGTCTGTATCGGAAGCGGATATGGATAAAATCAAAAATTATTTGATTAATCCTGTAGAATCTCGTTTGGCTTCTTTGGAAAAACCTGCTTCTTTGGATATGGAAGTAGAAGTGCCTGAGGATGTTGAGCAAGTAAAAGGCATGATTTCTTGGGATGACGCTACATTGGAGAAGTATTATCACGGTATGGGATTTGCCATGACAATGGCTGATTTAAAATTCTGTCGCGATTATTTCAGAGATGAAGAAAAAAGAGATCCATATGTTACAGAATTAAGGGTAATTGACACTTATTGGTCTGACCATTGCCGTCACACTACTTTCTTTACTTCCTTAGAATCCATTGAAATTCAAAAAGGTCAAATCAGCCATGCCATTGAGCAGGCTTTAAAAGCATATTATGATACCCGTAATACTGTATACGGTGAAACGGATCGTCCGGTTTCTTTGATGGATATGGCAGTTATAGGCGCAAAATTAATGCGCAAACAAGGTAAATTGGATGACCTTGATGTCAGTGAAGAAATCAATGCATGTTCCATTGAAGTGCCTGTTGAAATCGACGGAAAAACAGAACAGTGGTTAGTTCAATTTAAAAATGAAACTCATAACCATCCAACAGAGATTGAGCCATTTGGTGGTGCGGCAACCTGCCTTGGCGGTGCAATTCGTGATCCTCTTTCAGGTAGAGCTTACGTATATCAGGCGATGCGTGTAACAGGTTCCGGTGATCCAAGAACGCCGTTTGAAGATACTTTAATCGGAAAGTTACCGAGCCGCATGATTACAACGACAGCAGCGGCAGGCTACAGCTCTTACGGAAACCAAATCGGTTTGGCAACCGGACAAGTTGCCGAATTGTATGATGAAGGCTATATGGCAAAACGTATGGAAATTGGCGCAGTTATTGGTGCCTCTCCAAAAGAAAACGTAATGCGCGGTACTCCGGAAGACGGAGATGTGATTGTATTATTGGGTGGAGCAACCGGTCGTGATGGCTGCGGTGGTGCTACAGGTTCTTCTAAAGCGCATACAACTGACTCAATTGAAGTTTGCGGCGCTGAAGTGCAAAAGGGTAATCCTCCAACAGAGCGTAAAATTCAGCGCTTGTTCCGTAACGGTGCTGTTTCAAAACTAATCAAACGCTGCAATGACTTTGGAGCAGGTGGCGTTTGCGTTGCGATTGGTGAATTAGCAGACGGTTTGCGCATCAATTTGGATAGTGTTCCGAAGAAATACGAAGGATTAGACGGTACAGAATTGGCTATTTCCGAATCACAAGAGCGTATGGCAGTGGTACTTGATCCAAAAGATGTAGATGCATTTATGCAAGCGGCAAAAGAAGAAAATCTAAACGCACAGGTAGTTGCAACCGTTACGGCAGAACCAAGATTAAAGATGTTCTGGCGCGGTAATACCATTGTGGATTTAAGCCGCAAATTCCTTAATACCAATGGCGTAACACAAACAGCACAGGCTGTAATTACTGCACCGGATCCAAAAGAATATTACAGAGCTTTGGTTCCTGAATGTTTGGAAGGAAAATCTGTTGCCAATGCTTTTAAAGAAAATTTGGCACGTTTGGAAGTTGCTTCTCAAAAAGGTTTGGTAGAACGTTTTGATGCAAGTATTGGTGCCGGTACTGTTCATATGCCATTTGCAGGTAAATATCAGTTAACACCTGAAGAAGCTATGGTTGCTAAAATTCCATTGGAATCTGGTGAAACAGACGATGCAACAGCAATGAGCTACGGCTATATTCCGGGAATTGCAAAGTTCAGTCCGTTCCATGGTGCGGCGTATGCTGTAGTAGAAAGCTTGTCTAAACTGGCAGCAGTAGGTGCAAATCCACTGAAAGCACGTTTAACATTCCAAGAATATTTTGAGCGTCTGCAAAAGGAACCAAAACGTTGGGGTAAGCCGACTGCAGCATTATTAGGTGCATTAACAGCTCAATTGGGATTGGAGATACCTGCTATCGGAGGTAAAGACAGTATGTCGGGTTCCTTTGAAAGCATGGATGTTCCTCCGACTTTAGTGAGTTTTGCAGTTACGATGACAAAAGCAAGCAAAACTATTTCTGCTGCATTCCAGAAGGCAGGCTCTACTGTAGTATTGCTTCCATTGCCGGAAGAAGCAGATACTTTGCTTCCAAACTGGCCTAAATTGAAAGCGTATTATGAAGCTGTATTTCAAATGATGGAAAACGGACAAGTACGTGCGGCAAGTGTTGTAAAAGAAGGCGGTGTAGCAGCAGCAATTGCAAAGATGTGCTTTGGTAACGAAATTGGTTTTGTATTCGCCGATCACATTAAAGATGAGAAGTTGTTATTTGCACCTGCAAGCGGTGCGTTGATTTTAGAATTAAATGATGTTACCACCGTAGATGGTAATTTAGAAGCTATTATTTTGGGTGAAACAACAGAGCGTTCTGAAATTGAAATTGCTCAAACAGCAATGCCTTTGGAAGAGTTACTGTCTGCCTGGACAGGAACACTGGAGAAAATTTTCCCGACTCAGGCTGAGAAAAAAGAATTAACCCATGAAATTGGTTTGTATACACAGCGCAATCAAAAAGCACCTGCAATTAAAAGTGCGAAACCAAGAGTGTTTATTCCTGCATTCCCAGGTACCAACTGTGAAGTAGATACAGCCCGTGCTTTTGAACGTGCAGGAGCCATTGCAGATATTTTAGTTGTAAAGAATTTGACGCCAAATGATATTGAAGAAACCATTGAAGAAATGGTGCGCAAAATCAATGAGGCACACATTGTTATGTTACCTGGTGGTTTTTCGGGTGGTGACGAACCGGACGGCTCCGGTAAGTTTATTGCTACTACCTTCCGTAATCCAAAAATTAAGGATGCTGTCAGCAATCTTTTGGAACATCGCGATGGTTTGATGTTGGGTATCTGTAATGGATTCCAAGCATTGATTAAGTTAGGTTTGGTGCCATACGGTAAAATTACTGATCCAAGTCCACAGGCTCCAACCTTAACCTTCAATACCATTGGACGTCATATTTCCCGCATGGTATATACAAGGGTAACTTCTGTAAAATCTCCGTGGTTGTCCGGTGTAAATGCAGGAGATGTCTTTACCGTACCTGTTTCTCACGGCGAGGGACGTTTTGTTGCAAGTGATGCTGTTATGCAGCAACTAATTGAAAACGGGCAAGTGGCATTCCAATATACTACTCCGTGCGGAAAACCAAGTGGTGATGTAAAATGGAATCCAAACGGTTCTGTTTGCGCAGTGGAAGGTATTACAAGTCCTGATGGTCGTGTACTTGGAAAAATGGCACACTCCGAACGTTTGGGCAATCATTTATATAAAAATGTTCCGGGTGAAAAAGATCAGAAATTATTTGAGTCCGGTGTGAAATATTTTAAATAGTTTATATTAAATAAAAAGCTGCCTATTCAACCAGGCAGCTTTTTGCTTATATTATATATTTCTACGCAAAATAAAATATCCACCGTAGTGGATGAAGTGTGTTGCATATCAAGTATGAGAAAGCTACCTCTCACTTTTATGCCATTCTTCACCGTTAAAAATCAAATCATCCAGGTCATCTCCTGTAACTAAACTGCTGAACAGTTTTGTAAATAGATTTACATCTACGTCTTTGGGACAACGAATATGCATGTTACCTTCCACTTCAAAATCACCTTTCTTTCCATTCTGATTATTTTCTGTATGAAAATGTCATTTGTCTAGTATATGCGTTTGTGTTTGAAAAGTTACATGAATTTTGACGAAAGATTTTTTTCAATTACCCTTTGGACTGATTTTGAATATAAATACACCTCCCTTCGTCGAAATAACGGAAGGAGGTGTATTCGTAGTTGGCAACTGAGCGATAAACTTTGGTTTAACGACTTAATTGCAATCCAAGATGATATGCATTCTGCAAATCTACTGGAAATAATTCATCATGTGCTTTCTTTTTTATATTCTCATCAAAACCGCTCATATTAAATTTTGAATAATCTGTTACCTGTAGCGTATTATAACAGGGATATAAATAAATCTTTCCATTTAAGCATTTAAACTCGTTTGAATACTCTTCGAATTTTTCCTTGTACATTTTCTCATAAAATTCTTTCGTAGTATTCATTGTTACAAACATTCCAACATTTACTTTTCTTTTAAAATAATTGCTGTAATCGTCATATGACAGGGCAGTAAAGCGCAATCTCTCGATAAAAGCAAAATACTGGCTTGTAGGTCTTCCGAAATAAATTGGAGTACCAATTAGAAGTGTATCAGCGGCAAAAACCTTGTCAATTACAGGTGAAAGATCATCTTTCCAATAGCAATGGCATCGCTGAACATTTTTTCTTTTACACAACATACAACTTCTGCATCCTGTAAAGTTCAAATCATACAAATTGACATGTTCCACTTCTGACTTGGCTGCCAGCGCACCTTTGGCGGCTGAATTTAAAAGCTTTGCTGTATTCCAGTTTTTTCTTGGACTTGCATTTAATATAATTGTTTTTATAAGTGTTTTCCTCATAAATACAAATTTATTGTTTTATTTACTTTACTATATTTTTTTGTTTATATCAATACTTGAAAAAATCGACGGAGTTAGAATCCATCCAAAAGGTAGTAGTGAGAGGATTTTGTGTAGTTGACTATTTTCCCTTGCAGACATATAATAGAAGAATCGAATAAAGAGAAACGAATACGATTTTTTATGTAATACCGGAGTGGCAACATGGATAACTTTTTTAAACGAACTTGGGCGGAAATCAATTTGGATGCAATTCGCCATAACTATATGGAAATCAAAAAATCATTAGACCCCAATACAAAAATTTGCTGTGTGGTAAAGGCTGACGGATATGGACACGGCGCTTCTTTTGTAGCAAAAGAATTAGAGAATATGGGGGCAGAATGGTTTGCGGTTTCAAATTTAGAGGAAGCAATACAGCTTCGGAGAAGCGGCATTGAAGGAAATATGCTAATATTAGGCTATACACCGCCACAGGAAGCTGTCAGACTTCATGAAATGAATATTTCACAAACTGTATTTTCTTATGAGTATGGAAAAGAATTGGCAGAGCATGCTGTTGCAGCCGGTGTACAAGTGAAAATACATATTAAAATAGATACAGGAATGAGCCGCATTGGTTTTTTATATCAGGTTCCGGAACGAGATGCAGCTGTAATTGATGAGATAGAAGATGTATGTCATATGAAAGGTTTGTATCCGGAAGGGATTTTTACTCATTTTTCCGTTTCAGATGAGGGGGAACCGGGAGACTTTTTTACAGAAAATCAATTTGAAGATTTTATGGGTGCAATTGGTATGTTAAAACGACGCGGCATTGATTTTAAGTTGCGTCATTGTTCTAATAGCGGTGCGATTTTAGATTATCCGGATATGCAGTTGGATATGGTACGCCCCGGTATTATTCTGTATGGTTTATTACCTTCTAATTGTATGAGAAGACCACTGGATTTGATACCTGCAATGGAACTGAAAACGGTTATTTCCATGATAAAAACTGTAGAAGAAAATACAAGTGTTAGTTATGGACGCTGTTTTGTAGCACAACGTAAAACCAGATTAGCAACTGTGCCCATTGGATATGCAGACGGTTACCCCAGACTGCTGCACGACCATGCTGATATGTTAGTATGTGGAAAGCGTGCCAGAGTGGTTGGCCGGGTTTGTATGGATCAATTGATGTTAGATGTGACAGATATTCCTGAAGCTGAAGTGGGTATGACAGTTACCATTTTTGGAAAAGACGGAACGAATGCGATTACCGTAGATGAACTGGCTTCGTTTAATAGCACCATTCATTATGAGATGGTTTGTTTGGTTGGAAAACGTGTGCCTAGAATTTATCTACGTCATGGGGAACAGGTGGGACAACTCAACTATATTTGTCCTGAACCTTTTTAATGTATCGTATGCCGTTTGTTCATACGCATGGAATCTATAGATAGATTTCATGCATATTTTATTACAGCTTTTTTGAAATACGCGGGGATTTCATAGTAATATTGAGAAAGGTTTATATTCAGTATATTAATAAAATTACTGTTTGGTGTCTTATCAATATTTCATAAAATAAAAAGTGCAAATACCCAAAAGGTATTTGCACTTTTTTATTTAGACTCTTTTGTTTTTTTGAATTTTCCTAAAAATAAGAAGGCTATTGCTACAAAAAAAGTAACGCATTCTGTAATAGGTACTGCATACCAGATAGCATCTGCTCCGAATATCATTGGAAGGACAGAAACTAATATAGAACTTAGAAGCAAACTGCGGAGTATTTGAATGGTGATTGCAGCAACAGGCCGCAATGTAGATTGAAAGTATCCACTGAAAAAGATGTTAAAGTTCATAAATAGATAAGCAAAGAAATAAACGCGTAAGGCATACCGCGCAAGTTCTAATACTTCAGAGGAAGGACTGTTTACAAAGCTGTAAATCAGTAAATCCGGGAAGAAGAATCCAACACAAAAAATAATAACGGCAATGACACTGGAGGTGATGGTGCCAATATGTCGAACCTGTAACACGCGCTTATGGTTATCGGCACCATGGTTTGTTGCAATAATTGGCTGCGCTGCTAATGTAACGCCATTAAACAGCGACATACAAACAACTGCAACATTAGACATAATACTATAAACTGTTACACCAACGCTGCCCACATATTTTAGTAAAGTATGGTTAAATACGAATACCAATACTGCATTGGCACATTCGATTAAGAAACTGGAAAAACCGCATTTTGCAATTTCCCATAATGCTTTGATAGAGAAAAAACGAAAAGAAAAACGCATTGTATTTTTCTTAGTGAAAAAATGTATGATAAGGATACATACCGTAATACTGGTACCAATAGAAGTAGCTAAAGAAGCACCAAACATTCCCATTTTAAAAATGAAAATAAACAAATAGTCTAACAGAATGTTCAGTCCTGACCCTGTTAGTACTGCAATCATGGCATGCCTTGGAGATTTATCATTGCGAATAAACGATTGCAAACTGGACGAAAAAATAAATAATGGTGCCGAAATGGTATAGCAAAGTCCATAGCCGCGTATCAGTTCAATATTTGTTGCATCAGCACCTAACGCATACATCATAGGATCAAAGAAAATAGAGCCAAATATTGCAAAACAGATACTTACAGTTGCTGCGGCAATCATGGCTGTTGAAAAATATTTATGAGCCATCGAATCATTTCCGCTTCCTTTTGCAACTGACATTAAAACGCCGCCGCCTACACCAAGCAATAAGCCGAGTGCAAAAAAGGAAGCGACAATTGGCATAAAAATAGTAAGTGCTGCAAGGCCGGCGTCACCAATGCCTTGACCTACCATAATGGTATCTGCCAAAATATAAATAGATGTGACCATAGATGAACCGATGGTTGGTCCTAAATAGTGAAAAAACAATCGGCGTGGAGAATCCGTAAGTAAATTAACTTGTTTCATGTATTCCTCTCAATCAAAAACCAAGCAGGTAAGCACTTCATTTGGTTTGCTTACCTGCTTGTTACTTATTCTGTTAAAATGCTTTTGGAATAAATCCAATTTTTTTCATTACTTTACGTAATGTACGATTGGAAACTGCTAATGCTTTTTGAGCACTTTCTGTATAGCATTTTTCCAAATATGCTTTGTCTCCTATATATTGCGTAAATCTCTCTTGTATTGGTTTTAAATGTTCAATAACTGCTTCTGCAACCGCAATTTTAAAGTCACCGTAACCTTTGCCGTCAAATTCTGATTCAATTTGTTCGTTTGTTTTTCCGGTTACACAAGAATAAATACCCATTAAATTGTTAATGCCGTCTTTACCTTCTGCATACTTTACGCAGCCGTCACTGTCGGTAATGGCACGTTTAAATTTACGAAGAATGTCTTCCGGTTTATCCAGTACAGCCACACAGCTGTTTGCATTTTCGTCAGACTTAGACATTTTTTTGGTTGGGTCTTGCAGTGACATAATACGTGCACCTGTTTTTGGAATATAAGGTTCGGGTACTATAAAGGTAGGGCTGTAAATGCCGTTGAATCTTTCCGCAATATCACGGGATAATTCTAAATGCTGCTTTTGGTCGGCTCCTACCGGTACCATATCTGCTTGATATAATAAAATGTCAGCAGCCATTAAACTTGGATAAGCAAATAACCCCACGTTAATATTATCTGCATGTTTTGCTGATTTATCTTTAAACTGCGTCATTCTGGAGAGCTCTCCAAATTGAGTATAGCAGTTTAAAATCCATGCAAGTTCCGCATGCGTATGAACATGGCTTTGAATAAAAAACAAACTTTTTTCTACGTCAATTCCGCAAGCCAATAACAGGGCATATGCTTCCAATGCATTGTGGCGAAATTTTGCAGGGTCTTGACGGACGGTAATGGTATGTAAATCTGCCAATGCAAAAATACAATCATATTCGTCCTGTAAGCCAATCCAGTTGCGTAGCGCTCCTAAATAATTTCCCAATGTTATGGTTCCGCTTGGCTGTATTGCGCTGAATATTACTTTTTTTTTCTCTGCTTCGTTCGTGACAGACATGTATGTATTCTCCTTATATCTATTAGCTGTAATTTAGTTTAACATTTCTTTTGCTGTTTCACCCAGTATCGCAATTCCTTTTTGTATTTGTTCTTCTGTTGGTGTGGAAAAATTAATACGGAATGACTGGCAAGGCGCACTTTCGTTCACTAAGAATGCATTCCCCGGAACAACACATACTTGTTTCTCAGCACTCTTCTTGCAAAAATCAAGCATATCGATGTTTTCCGGAAGCGTACACCATATGAACAAACCGCCTTCCGCTTTATGATATGTAATGCCGTGAGGAACTAAGTGCTCTTCGATGAGATGAATCATGAGTTCTGTGCGTTTGCGATAAATGGTACGTAATTTTTCCAGATGACCGTCATAATCATAATCCGTCATCAGCGTATTGCAAATCATTTGTGCAAGAATATTGGTATGTACGTCATCTGCTTGTTTACATACCACCATTTTTTGTGCAATTGGTTTTGGAGCAATGGTAAAACCTACACGCATACCTGGAGAAATGACCTTTGAAAAAGAGCCTGCATAAATCACGATACCATCTTCATCAAAGGATTTTATTGCAGGAACATGAGTACCGCTGACGCGCAAATCTCCATAGGGATTATCCTCTAAAATGATGACGCCGTATTGTTTCGCTAATTGATACATTTTTTTTCGTTTTTCAAGGCTCATTGTAATGCCTGATGGATTTTGAAAGTTTGGAATGGTATAAATCATACGTGCATTTGGCTCTTCTTTTAAGGCCTGCTCCAGTTCCTGCATATTCATACCGTCTTCTTCCATAGAAATACCGCGCAGACGTGTTTTAATGGAACGGAATGTATTTAAAGAGCCGATAAAACTTGGTGCTTCACAGATAATGACGTCTTCTTCATTACACAGCACTTTGCTGGCCAGATTCATAACCTGCTGTGCACCGGATGTAACAATGATGTCATCGAACTCTCTGCCAATTTGATGATGAGATTTCATATATGCGGAAATGGTTTCGCGTAATGGTGTATAGCCTTCTGTAATGCTGTATTGTAATGCCGCAATCGGATTTTTGCTTAAAATTGTTTGAGAGATTTCAGCAATTTCTTTTGCGGGAAAAGCTTCTGGTGCAGGATTGCCGGCAGAGAACGGAATAACACTTGGGTCAGATGAATTTTTTAATATCTCTCGGATAATAGAGGGTTTTAAAGCTAACACACGGTCGGAAAAATGATAATCCATCATCGTAATACGCACCTTTCAGAATAAAATATCCAAATTATAAAATAGGAATGAAACTTTAATCATATTTTATAATTTTATCATAAATTTATCTAACAATCAATGAAAGAGCGCTTGAAAAGAGAGGGGAATCGTCCGTTTTTTTCTCTAAATACCAAAAGAATTCCATTTCTCGTCAAGAAAGAACAGCGCATTGTGACAGAGAACGCACCTTACTCCTTGTATAATCAAAATCATAAAAGGACAAGCAGCCATTTGCTTGCCGGAAGTGTAAACATGTTTGACGTGAAATGACGGAGGTTGTATCAATGAGAGAAAAAACCATGGAGCATGCGCAGAAGCGGAAGATTAATTTTAAAGGGATTCTTACTTCTTCCAGAACCAAGCGCGTTGCACTTTATGCATTGTATTTTTTGGCAGGATTATTAGGTTCAAGAGGTATGGTATTTGTACGGTATGCACCGTTTGGCGCAGCGGCAGTGGCAGCAGTGCCAATACGCAGTATGTGGGCTGTGATTGCCGGCAGTTTGGTTGGTTACATATGGCCGTCCAATGCAATGCATCCAATTCGATACATAGCGGCGATTATTGCAATTGCCATTATTCGCTGTATTCTAAATGAACTGGTTAAAATCCGTTCCCATCCACTGTTTACGCCGGTAGTTTGTTTTGTTCCAATGTTGGTGACGGGAATTGCTATGGCATTTATCAATGGGGTTACGGTTAACAGTATTACCATGTACAGTGCAGAAGCTATGCTTTCAGCAGCAGGAGCATATTTTTTCCAACGAACATCTTCTTTGATTACAAGCAAACGCGGGGTCGGTACCCTGAATACAGGTGAATTAGCTTGCGTTGTGTTATCGTTAGGAGTTGTAATACTGGCATTGGATCATATTGCGATTTATGATATTTCATTAGGCAGCATTGCAGCAGTTATTTTAATTTTATTTGCTGCCCAATATGGAGGCGTTGCAGGCGGTGCCATTGCGGGGACCGCAACAGGCGTCATGTTAGGGCTTACAACATCGGGTCTCAGCTATATATCAGGGGCATATGCATTTGCAGGATTGATGGCAGGGCTGTTTGCTCCGCTAGGAAAAGTAGCGCTGATTTTGGTTTTTATTTTGGCAAATGCAATTGGTTCGCTGCAAATAGGAAATCAGATGTATATGATTAACGGATTATATGAGGTGCTGGCTGCAACATTGATTTATGTGATTTGGCCTACAAAATTAGGAGGGAAGTTCATTTCTTTGTTCCGCCAGCCGGTGGATTTACTTCATACGGATGGGTTAAGGCGAGCAGTCACCATGCGTTTGGGATTTGCTGCAAAAGCATTGGATGATGTGACGCAATCTGTAGATGAGGTTTCAAAACGATTGGCTGTAGTAAATGCACAAGATTCTGACCACGTATATACCAATGCGGTAGAGGAATGCTGTGAAAGCTGCGGTTTGCGTATGTATTGTTGGGAGAAAAATCAACCGGAAACCGTGCAGGCAATGCAAAGTGCCGCAAGTAAGTTAGGGGAAAAGAGCAGCATTGGAATAGAAGATTTTCCTGGATTTTTTGTCAGCCGTTGCGGAAGAGTAAATGAATTAGCACAAAATATCAACCATACATATAAAGAAATGCAGATTCGAGAATCGGCAGAGAAACGCGTGTCTCAAATACGAGCTATGGTTATGAATCAATTTGAAACGACCAGTGAAATGATGCGAGATTTTGCACAGGAATTAGAATTATATGAACGGTTTGATTATGATGCAACACAGCGTATCAATCAAGTATTACATGAATCGGCCATTATTCCCATTGATGTCAGCTGCCGCATTGACCGTTATAACCGAATGTCTGTAGAAATTGAAACACCTACTTTGGATCAAAAGAAAATAGGAAGAACCAAATTGGCAAAAGAAATATCCAAAGTTTGCGGCAGAAGATTTGAACCACCAATGATTTCTATTATAAAAGACCGCTGTCGTATTCAAATGTCAGAAAAACCTGTTTACCGCATTCAGTTTGGTGTAGCGCAACATGCCTGCGATAATGCACAGCTTTGCGGAGATAGCTATGACTGCTTTACAGATGGAAAAGGTAGATTTGTTGCCATTATCAGTGACGGTATGGGTACAGGAGGACGTGCGGCTGTAGATGGCGCTATGGCATCAAATATTATGGGCAATTTGGTCAAGTCAGGGCTTGGATTTGATTGTGCATTGAAAATTGTAAATTCAGCCATGCAGGTCAAATCAGGTGAAGAATCTCTGGCAACATTGGACGTTGCAGTTTTGGATTTATTTAACGGTTCACTTTCTGTGATGAAAGCAGGGGCACCTATGAGTTTTATTAAAAAAGGCAGAAATGTGGAGCGTTTGGATGCAGTATCTGTTCCGATTGGCATATTGGATGAAGCTAAGTTTGCGTATGCAAAAAGCGCATTGGAAGAAAATAACTGGTTGATAATGGTATCTGACGGCGTACTGGCGGCAGGAGATGCGTGGATTATGGAATGCATTGAAGGCTGGAACGAGAATTCTCCACAAACATTGGCAGAAACCATTGTGGAAAAGGCGCAGGTGCACCGAACAGACGGCCACGACGATGATATTACAGTGGTAGCGATACAGCTGCGTTTACCAAGCATTGATTTATAAGTGAAAGTATGAAAACGTTATTATTACAGTAGAGGAGGTGGTGCCAATCCATGTTATGTTGTAAACCTTGCAATATAAGGAAACGGAGGTGAACAAAGCGTTCCATACATAGAAACCGGTGTATTTCAGTAAGTTTTCATTTCCTCAAACATGGTAAACAAAAAGCGTAAGGATTTTCCTTACGCTTTTTTGTTTATCAATATATAGCTGTTTTGCGATAAATGAATCTATCATTCTCAATTATTTATAGCGGTTCGAGAATGATAGAATGATTTTCTGTGCTGATTGGATATGAAACACTTGCTATGTTAGTTTTCATCGGTCCAATTTTCGCTATATACACGTACATGGTACTCAGCACCTACTGATGCGCATAGCTGACGGCAAGCCTCCAATTCTTCGGGGGGCATGGTATCTACAACGGTCATTACCACTTTTTGCACATATTGTTTTACATGCTTTGTAAATTCCAAAATAGCGGGCAGCGCTTTCAGTCCAAATTCAGAGTGACATATTTTATCATATTTTTCAGGGGTAGAAGCATTTAGGCTAATAGAGATAATATCAACTACTCCTTCAAAATCAGGAGCGGTATTTCTTCCAAACATTAAATCGGACAATCCGTTGGTATTGATACGAATGGGAATATGGCTTGTTTCACGTACTTTTGCAGAAATCCATTTGATATCCTCCAATCGATACGTAGGTTCACCAAAACCACAGTATACCAATTGCTCATAATGAGATAAATCTCGTTTTTCCAGTTCTGTTAAAATTTCTTCTTTTGTCGGTTCACGTTCCAACCATAAACTGCCGGAATCTCCCACATGGTCACCTGTGGTACGCAAACAAAAATCACATGCATTAGGACAGCGATTTGTTAAATTGATATATAAGTTTTTTCCGTATACATAAGTAATAGTCATATTGAATCCTCCAGAGGCACGCCAAATAAATTGGATGCATTTTGACGGGTAATTCGCAGCAGTTCCTCAGCAGTGATTATATTCCCCTGTTCACTGCGGGCATTTGCAATTTTTTCAGCGGTGTAAATAATCATAGAAGAATCACAGCGTTTTCCACGGAATGGAACCGGAGTCATATAAGGTGCGTCGGTTTCCAAAACTATGGATTCTAACGGAATAGAAGCTGCAACCGCAACGGGCGTTTTGGCATTTTTAAAGGTAACTGCTCCACCCAGACCGATATACATTCCCAGTTTTATTACTTCTTTTGCCATTTCAACACTTCCGGAGAAGCAGTGTACCACGCCTTTGGGCTTATATTTTTTTAATAAATCCATGGTGTCTGCATGTGCTTCACGGTCATGAACAATTACCGGAAGTTGATATTGATTTGCAAGCTGTAATTGGGTTTCAAAAAAAGCAATTTGTACATCGCGAGGCGCATTGTCCTCATAATAATAGTCCAATCCGATTTCTCCTACAGCAACAACTTTGGGTTGTTTGATGAGTTTCTCCAATTGTTCTTTGTAATCGTCAGGAGTTTCTTTTACATCTCCCGGATGGATGCCTACTGCTGCATAAATAAAAGGATATTGGGCAGCAAGTGCAATAGAATCTTTGGAACGTTCCAGATTTGCACCAACATTAATGACGTTGCAAACTCCTTTTTGCTGCAAAGATTGTATCACTGGATGGCGATCCTCTTCGAAGGCTTCATCATCATAATGTGCATGGGAATCAAAAATATAATTTTTCATCGTATGACCTCCAAATAAAATACAGACTGACAGAATTAAGATTCCGCAGTCTGTATCAAACATAACTTAGTGAATGCCGCTGCCTGCGGGCATATCGTCTACAAAAATAACTTTTACAGTGTTTTCATCACAATCGGCTGCCAGAATCATACCTTGGCTTTCTACTCCGCACAATTTTGCAGGTTTTAGATTTGCTACTAATATAATGTGATGTCCGATTAAATCATCCGGTTGATACCATTGAGAAATACCGGAAACAACAGTACGTTCTTTTTCTCCGTCATTTACTGTTAATTTTAATAACTTTTTAGATTTTTTTACCGGTTCGCAGTCTAAAATTTTACCGACACGCAATTCAATTTTTGAAAAATCTTCAAATGTGATTTCAGAAAATTTTGTAATTCCTTCCGGTTTGCTTTCTTTTTTCGCTTCTTCCTTTTGTTTCAATGCAGCAGGATTTGGAATTAATTTATTTAACTCTTCAATTTCAGCGTCTACATCAATACGAGGGAATAATGTTTCTCCCTTTGTAATAACGGCGTCAGTAGGCAAGATACCCCATTTATCTGCTGTTTCATAAGAGAGTTCCTGATTTTTTGCACCGATTTGTTCCTGAATTTTTGGGGTAGTGGATGGCATAAACGGTGTTAACAAAATAGAGATAATACGCAGTACTTCGCAAAGATTATAAATTACTGTTGCAAGTCTGGCGCGTTTGGATTCATCTTTACCAAGTACCCAAGGCATAGTTTCATCAATATATTTATTGGTACGTGCAATTAACTTCCAAATTTCAGCAAGTGCATTTGAAAATTGGTAGCCGGATACCTGTGCATCGCATTTTTCACGCAATTGAGTTGCCATTTGAATTAATTCTTTATCCAGTTCATCTTCTTCACGTTCAGCAGGAATGGTACCTCCAAAATACTTTTGAGCCATAGCAGTTGTACGTGAAAGCAGATTTCCAAGGTCGTTTGCCAGGTCAGAGTTAATTCGATTGATTAAGGCTTCGTTTGTAAAAGTACCATCTGCACCAAATGGAATTTCTCTTAATAGGAAATAACGGATTGCATCGACACCGTAACGGTCACACAACACGACCGGATCTACTACATTACCTTTTGATTTTGACATTTTGGTGCCATCGCCGAACAATAGCCAGCCGTGGCCGTATACTTGTTTTGGCAGAGGCAAATTAAGAGCCATAAGCATAGCCGGCCAAATAATGGTGTGGAAACGAACGATTTCTTTTCCTACAAAGTGGACATCTGCCGGCCAATATTTTTGATAATCAGAATCGTCATTGGAGTCATATCCCATGGCTGTAATATAGTTGGTTAAAGCATCAAGCCATACATATACAACGTGTTTGGGATCAAAGTCTACAGGAATACCCCATGAAAAGCTGGTACGGGAAACACAAAGGTCATCCAATCCGTTTTTGATAAAGTTAATCATCTCATTTTTACGGCTTTCCGGCTGAATGAACTCAGGATGTTCCTCATATAACTTTAACAGTTTATCGCCATAATTAGATAGACGGAAGAAATAAGCTTCTTCTTCATCCCATTTTACTTCTCGTCCACAGTCAGGACATTTTCCGTCTTTTAGCTGAGTTTCAGTCCAGAATGATTCACATGGAGTACAGTACCAACCTTTATATGCTCCTTTATAAATTTCACCTTTATCGTAAAGCTCTCTAAAGATTTTTTGTACGCCTTTTACGTGGATTTCATCTGTGGTACGAATAAATTTATCATTGGAAATATTTAATAATTTCCAAAGTTCCTGGAAACCATGTACAATGTTATCCACATATTCTTTCGGAGTAACACCTTCTTTTGCAGCGTTTAATTCAATTTTTTGTCCATGTTCATCTGTGCCGGTTAAAAACATAACGTCATAACCCTGCATTCTTTTATAGCGTGCAATTGCATCGCTGCCTACTGTGCAATAACTGTGGCCAATATGGGCTTTTCCTGATGGATAATAAATTGGAGTTGTAATATAAAATGTTTTTTTCTTTTCCATAATATTCTCATCTGTCTTCCATTATAAATTTTTAGTTTGTATTTTTTGTTGAACTGTTTGAACTGTCAGAGCCATATAAGAACTCTCTTAAACTTGCGCATGTAGCAGGGAGGTCAGGAACTAAATTGTAATCTATTTCAGAATAAAGGCCATCTTCCGGAACATGAGATGTTTGTATTTCGTATCCAAGAATAGTACCTGCTTGCGTTGCAAGAGAAAGGATATCATTGCTAGATAAGTCTGTTGTAATATACTGTGCATAATTATAGAATACGGAGGTCATTTGTGCGGGATTTAGTGTTTTGAATTTATCAAATATGGCAATCATAACCTGACGTTGACGTCCTGTTCTGCCAAAGTCGCTATCTAACTTACGAATTCTGGCAAATGTTAAAGCACCTTTTCCGTCTAGATGGTTTACCCCAACATGCAAATCAATATATTCTCCGTATTCTCCATGGTACCAACCGCTCATATAGTCTACTTCGTCTTGCGTCATTTCAATATCAATACCATCCATGGCATCGATTAATTCAATAAAGTTTTCAAAGTCGATTTCTACATAATGATCAATATCAATGCGGAAGTTATTTTCAATGGTTTGCATGGTTAAACCGGCTCCGCCTACGTCGCTTTGACTTCCTATGGTGTATGCAGCATTGATTTTATTTTTTCCTGCGGTTGGAATTTCAACATATAAATCGCGCAGGAAGGAGACCATATTCAAATTCTTTGTTTTACTGTTGATGGAAATCAACATCATAGTATCCGAACGTTGTGCCGTTCCATCTTCGCTTCGGTCAACACCTAATAATAGAATATTGGTAATAGCATTATCGGAAATTACATCCCAAGTAGGTGCATCGGTTGGCTGTTCTATATAACTGGTAGTATCAACAGGCTTATAATTGATTCGTGAAAGCATAATGGCAACAAAGGCGACAATACCGATGATAATTGCAACTACAACGCATATAATTGCAATGATGATTTTTTTAGCTTTCTTTTTTTTCTTTTTGGGAGGTAAATCATTACCGCCGCCATTTTTTCTTGATTTTTTTGAGGAACTGTAAATATCACGATTGACATAATTATAGCGGTCAATATCTTCATTGGAGGAAGGGGTTCTACTTGTCCTTCCACTGTTTCTATGTTGATTTTGTTGAGCAGAACCACTTGTTCGTTCAGGACGATTTTGCTGTCCCTGAGTTCTACTACGTGGTGGATTTGTTTCGTCTGTTCTGTAGCGGGGAGACCTTTGGGAATTTTTTTGTTTCCTGCTAGAAGAATAAATATCTCTGTCATCATCACGGGGACGTCCGCGATTGTTATCTGCCATAGTATACTCCTTTAAGCGATTGGAAAATCGCGATATTGTTATCATGCTATATTATATATGTATAAAATAAATATAATCTATTTTATTTTATTGTATTGTAGTACTTATGTCAACTGTCCATGCTATGGAAGACTTATTTTCTTAAATTCTTACAGTTTAAATACAAAATCAACTTGATTTTGTAAAAACCATTGATTATCATAAATATAAATATATTTTATCGGAAAAGAGGCAGCATTTTTATGGTTAAAAAAAAGAAAAAGAAAATTGATAAACGAACATGGATCATTCGTATTGTTGCAATGGGCTGTGCATTATTGATGTTAGATACAATTATTATTGCCGCTCTTTTCTCATTTTAATAAACAAATAGGGTCTGCCTTATTATAAAACTAAAGAAACAGTAAATATAGAGTTAGATTTATCTTTGTATTTGCATCGAGAAAAGTTGTTTTAACGATTTAGGTCTTAAACATATTATATTGAATTAATTTACTTTCTACGTTAAGGTATTTTATTTATATTAGAATGTTTTCCTTCCCGATAACATTGAACGTGATATTTACAAATTAATAGCGTTTTTCTTATTTGTACAGGGAGATATGGAATAATGGTCACCCATCCATTATAAGGGGTTCCTGTACCATTATGTTTTGTTAAATTGGTATTAAAATGATATTGAGCTTTTAAATGAACTCTAAATTAATTTTAACGCAGGGTTTACAAACAGGCTGTAAACTAAACTCATCTTAACAAACAGATGAGGAGAAAGAAAAAATGAGAAAAACAAAAATTAAAAGAATTGTTACAGCAGTACTTGCTTCTGCTCTCATGGTTTCTACAGCAGCGCTATTTGCGGGTTGTGGAACTACTGATACCGGTACATCCGGAGGAGGTACCGCAGAAAGTTCTTTAAGCGGAAAACTAACTTTGAATGGTTCTACATCCATGGCAACTGTTTGCCAAGCTTTGGGTGAAGTATTCCATGAGCAAAATCCTGGTGTTACAGTAGAAAAAAGCGGAACCGGTTCCGGTGATGCTTCCAAAGCTGTACTTGCCGGAACTGCTTTGATTGGTGACCTTTCTCGTGAATTAAAAGACAGTGAAAATCCGGATCAATTTGAGGTGGTTCAAATTGCAACAGACGGTATTGCAATTGCAATACATAAAGATAATCCTGTAAGCGATTTAACACAAGAGCAAATTGCAAAAATCTTTACAGGTGAAATTACCAACTGGAGCGAAGTTGGCGGACAAGATAAAGCTATTACAGTATTGGGCCGCGAGGCTTCTTCCGGAACAAGAGATGGTTTTGAGGCTATTTTCGGTGTAGAGGGTGAAGCAAACTATGCAGCAGAGTTAACTTCAACAGGTGAAGTATTAAATCGTGTAGCAAGCGACCCTGCAGCAGTTGGTTACATCTCTTTGGCATCCGTATCTCCATCCATCAAAGCTGTAAAAGTTGACGGTGTTGAGGCTACAGATGAAAATATTCTGAATGGTACCTATAAAGTATCCAGACCATTTATTCAAATTTATAAAAAAGGTACTGACAGTGAACTTGTAAAGGCTTGGTTTGATTTTATAAAATCTGACGAAGGTAAACAAGTAATTAAAGATGTTGGACTGATTCCGGCAGAATAATTATAGCAAATATTCTTTTACTTACTACATTTTCCCTAAACTATAGATCAACAAAAATCCCCTTTCCAATGTATTATCATACTTGGAGAGGGGATTTTTGTATGAAGATTATTCTTTTCCGAATAATCTTTGCGCATAATATACAGAGCCCATTGCATCTTTTGAATAAAAGTCTGCATGTATCATATCTGCATATTCTTGCGTTAATACAGCGCCTCCTACCATAACTTTAACATGAGGAGCTTTTTCTTTTAATAATCGAATGGTTTCTTCCATATTTACAACAGTAGTTGTCATTAGTGCGCTAAGTCCTACCAATTGAACATTTTGCTCTATGGCAGTATCTACAACCAAACCTGGGTCAACATCTTTTCCAAGATCAATGACATCATAGCTATAGTTTTCTAAAAGTACTTTTACAATATTTTTTCCAATATCGTGAATATCACCTTTTACAGTTGCCAGAATAATTTTTTCTCCTTTTTCCTGAACAGTGCCGCTTTTTTCAAAATGTACTTTAATTGCTTCAAAAGCAGCTTTGGCAGCTTCGGCACTCATCAACAATTGAGGAAGGAACAGTGTGCCCTGTTCAAATTCTTTACCAACAACATCCAGAGCCGGTACCAATAGTTTGTTGATAATTTCTAATGGCTCCATTGTTTTTAACAATTCTTGCGCAGCTGCATGAGCACTTTCTTTTAGTCCTTTGATAACGGCTTGATCCAGAGGTATATTAGCTCCGACAGGGGCGGTTGCCTCTGTTGTTTGTCCGGAGTAAACAGAAATATATTCCATGCATTGTTTGTCAACACCGCTTAGTGCACAGTAAGAATAATATGCTTTCATCATACCTTGTGAACCGGGATTCATAATAGCCGCACTTAATCCATTTTGTAGAGCCATTGTAAAAAATGAGGCATTAATATTTTCTCGTTGGGGCAGTCCAAAAGAAATATTGGAAATACCTAAAGAAGTATAGGCACCCAATTCGTCGCGAATGAGCTGTAATGCCTTTAATGTTGCGGCAGCTGCTTCTTGTTCGGCACTAATGGTCATAGCGAGTACGTCAAATATCAAATCTGTTTTTGGAATACCATATGTTTCAGCTGTCGCAATGATTTTTTTCGCAACCTCCAAACGTCCTTCTGCGGTAGGAGGGATGCCGTTTTCATCTAAAGTTAAGGCGATGACAACACCACCGTATTTTTTTACAAGAGGGAACACTTCGTGCATAGAATGTTCTTTTCCGTTTACAGAGTTAATTAACGGCTTTCCGTTATATATACGCATGGCTTTTTCCATTGCTATTGGATCTGTGGTATCAATTTGTAACGGAAGGTCGATTACACTTTGAATTTCTTTGATTGCGTCTTGCATTAATTGTACTTCATCAATTTCTGGTAAGCCCACATTTACATCTAATACATGTGCTCCGTTTTGCTGCTGAGTAATGCCTTCTTTTAAGATATAATCCATATCATGATCACGCAAGGCTTGCTTAAAACGAGATTTACCTGTTGGATTGATACGCTCTCCTATGATAATTGGGCGAGGACCAAACTGAACGGTATGGGTATAGGAAGAGATGACGGTAAGATTCTTCTGCTCTAGGGGAACAGGCATAATACCTTTACATACCTTGATGGTTTCTGCAAGATGTGCGGGAGTTGTTCCGCAGCAACCGCCGATAATCCAGGCGCCTTCCATAACAATATCGAGCATTTCTTTTGCAAATTCTTCGGGATTTACATCGTATACAGTTTGTCCGTTTATATTTTTAGGCAAACCTGCATTGGGATTTACAATAATAGGAGTGGAGCAGCAGGCTGTCAGCTCTTTCATAAACGCTTTCATTTGTGTTGGACCAAGTCCGCAGTTAAAGCCGATTCCATCTACGCCGAGGCCTTCCAACAGTGCCACTGCCGCGGGAATATCTCCGCCTGTCAGTAGTTTTGCATTTTCGTCAAATGTCATGGTAACAAATACAGGTAATTTTGTATTTTCTTTTACCGCCAGTACCGCTGCCTTTACTTCATGTGTATCGCTCATGGTTTCAATCAGAGCTACATCAGCTCCTGCTTGTTCGCCTACTATAGCCATTTCTTTAAATGCTTCGTATGCCCCGTCAAATTCCAAATCTCCCAATGGGCGAAGCAGTTTGCCTGTAGGACCAATATCCATAGCAACCAATCCATGACCGTTTTCGTTTACTGCTTGTTTTGCAATGGAAACTGCTTTTTCAATCAATTCTTTTGCTGTGTAACCGCTGTCTTCCATTTTAATGGAGTTTGCGCCAAATGTATTTGTTTTGACTATATCGCATCCTGCTTTTAAATATTCTCGATGTACATTTAAAATGAACTCAGGTTTTTCTACATTCCAGACTTCAGGCAATTCTCCCGGGGCAAGTCCATTTTGCTGTAAAATGGAACCCATGCCGCCCTCAAAGAAAATAATACGTTTTCCAAGTTGCTTTAAAATATCCATGGTTATTCTTCCTTTCTAAACGGACAGTTTTTTGCCTGACAAGTCATGCACCTTGCAATATGGCAGGTTGTGGATTCTTCTGTCAATCCAATAACAGCGGTGACAGATTTACTCGGTGCTAAAATAAGGCTATCCATGACGGTAAGGCCAATGCGTTTTTGGCAGTTTAACACACCTAGCAAGTCTTTTTGATAGGTAAGCGGAAAATCGCCATAGCCGGGACTGAAACGAGGACGTAAATACAACCCTTGTTTGCCTGCCTCTTCTTTTATAAAATCTTGCTGCTCATCACAGTATGCTTCAATCACAGTTGCGGCACAAGCTTGAAGAATAACGGCCGTGCTCATATCTAATTTGTTGTATTTTTGAATCAGTAAATCGGTTTGCGCGCCAAGTGTAGCTGCAAAAATAGCTGCTTCTTTGCAGCCATTAATATGCTGAGATAAATTTTTACTCTGAATGGAAATAGAGCCGATGGTTACAAGATGATTTTCACCAAAAGTAACTGGGAAAATTTGATAAATACATTTTGGTGAGATGACTCTGAGTAACTCGGCAAGACAAGATTCGATACTGTTTGCAACAACCTCATCGGCAGGTTTTCCGCGGTATCCTAAATAGCGCAGTATTTCTTTGCGGCTAATATCCATAATATCATTCATTCTCCTTAGACCGAAACAACAGCTGTACGCTTGTCCAAAATTTCAGATAAATTTGAAACAATGGTTTCTGCAATATCCGGTTTATTCATAGTATATAAATGAATGGCTTTTACACCATTAGCAATTAAATCAATAATTTGTTCTGTAGCATAGGCAATTCCGGCTTGCTTCATTGCAAGAGGATTGTCGCCGAATTTTTCGACCATAGCGCCCAAACGTTCCGGCAAATATGTTCCGGAAAGCTGACAAATACGCTTAATTTGGCTGCTGTTGGTTACAGGCATAATTCCCGCAACAATGGGAACATGGATTCCTTTGGCCAAAGTTTTATACAAAAAATTGTATAAAATTTGGTTATCAAAAAACATTTGTGTGGTTAAAAAATCGCAGCCGCAGTCTACTTTTTGTTTGAGATGGTCAATATCGTCCATTTTACGGCTGCATTCAATATGTCCTTCGGGATAACATGCTGCACCTACGCAGAAATCCCCTTGAGATTTGATGTCTTCTATCAATTGATATGCATAGCGGTAATCTTTCACAGCGTCTTCCGGATTCATACCTTGAGGGACATCACCGCGCAGGGCTAATATATTGGTAATATGCTTGTCTTTTAATTGATGTAATGTAGTGACAATATCAGATTTGGCAGATGCTACGCAAGTGAGATGCGCCAGCGCCGGAATTTGATATTGTGTTTGAATATGGTCTGCAATTTCAATGGTGCGTTTGGAATTACTGCCGCCTGCACCATATGTAACGCTGATAAAGTCAGGATTGGTCTTGGCAATTCCTTTGATAACGCTTTTACATTCATCCAACGGGATATGTGGTTTTGGCGGAAAAATTTCGCAGGAAAAAGTGACGCGATTTTGTTCAATCAAATCAATTATTTTCATGTGTGATAAATCCTCTCTAAAGGATGTTTTATAGTTACAAAATTATTTTAGATTGGTAATATTATATCAAAAAAAAAGATGGAATCAAACCCAAATCAATGAGATGTTTGGATTTTTTCCATCTAAAATGTAATTAAGAAATAGGATAGAATGATTTGAGAAAATATAAGGGGGTTATTCTCATTAAAGTTTTGTAAATGCTTGTGTCAAATCTTCAATAATGTCATCAATATGTTCAATACCAATAGAGAGGCGTACTGTGTTAGGGGAAATACCACAGGCTTTTAATTCCTCCGCATTTAATTGAGAATGGGTCGTGCTTGCAGGATGGATGACCAAAGATTTTGCATCTGCCACATTTGCAAGAAGAGAGAAGATTTCAAGGGAGTCAATAAAGCGTTTTGCCTCTTGTTCTCCTCCTTTGATTTCAAAAGTGAAGATAGAGCCGGCGCCTTTTGGGAAGTATTGCTGATATAAGTCATAATATTTGCTGTCAGGCAAGGACGGATGGTTGACGCGTTCTACTTGGGGATGTTGTTTCAAAAACTCAACCACTTTCAGCGCATTTTCCGTATGGCGTTCTACACGAAGAGAGAGCGTTTCCAATCCTTGAATGAATAGGAAAGAGTGGAATGGACTTAGAGTTGCACCGGTATCCCGAAGCAAATTGGTGCGGATACGGGTAATATAAGCTGCCGCACCTACATCTTTTGCAAAGTTAATGCCATGATAACTGTCGCAAGGTTGGGATAGTCCCGGGAATTTATCTGAGTTCCAATCGAATTTACCCGCGTCTACAATCACACCGCCCAATGCGGCTCCGTGACCGCCAATAAATTTTGTTGCGGAATGTACCACAATGTCAGCGCCGTGTTCAATGGGACGGAATAGGTAAGGGGTTGCAAATGTGTTGTCAATAATCAGAGGAATGCCATGTTTATGGGCAATATCTGCTACTGCTTTTACGTCAATAATGCTGGAATTTGGATTGCCCAGAGATTCAATAAAAATCAATTTGGTGTTTTCCTGGATAGCGTCTTCAAAATTTTGTACGGTATCAGGGTCAACAAAAGTTGTGATGATGTTGTCCTCGGGCAATGTATGGGCAAATAAATTATAGGTACCTCCATATAGGGTGGAAGCTGCCACAATATGGTCGCCTGCGCGGGTAATATTTTTTACTGCGTAGGTAATGGCAGCAGAACCGGAAGCAGTTGCCAGTGCGGCAATACCACCTTCCAAAGCGGCAATACGTTTTTCAAATACATCTGTAGTAGGATTCATCAATCGGCTATAAATATTGCCGCCTTCGCTTAAATTAAAACGATTTGCTGCTTGTTCGCAGTCTTTAAATACATAAGAAGTAGTCTGATAAATTGGGACTGCACGGGCATCTGTTGCAGAGTCAGGTGTTTCCTGTCCGGTATGTAATTGTTGTGTTTCAAATCTCCAGTTTTTGTTGCTCATAATTTAGATACTCACTTTCTGTTCATATTTGTTTTTATATTGTATGAAATATGAGCATCACATTCGGTCTATTGCACTGTAGCAGCGAAACCATATTGCAATATTTTTGATTGGCATAACTACACCTCTAATCAAAATATATAATTCATATAGAATTAGTAATATTTGAACCTGTTTCATTCTATCCAATAAATTTATAGATGTCAATAGAAATTTGAAAATATTTTGTAGTTAAATTTCCAATTATGGTTTGTTATTGGTTTTGGTTATAACCGGTAATAGTTATAGGTGATACAGTGTTAATTTAGCATGTGATTTAGACACATTAAAAAAGAAAAAAGACACTTCCATTGGAAGTGTCTTTGAAAACTGACGACATAGTTAAGATAATAATTTTTTCATATCCTGATCATAACACGGAGCAATTCCTTCCTCACCGCATTCTGTATGATATTTTTTCACTAAATCAGCCAGTGTAATATTGTCCACTACATTCTGAACAGCTTCATGTATTTGACGCCAAACATCTAATGTAATGCAAGCGTTAGAACGAGGACAGGTATTTGTCTCATAGTCTAAACAAGGAACGGGAGAAAGGGTACCCTCCATTACATTCAAAATCATGCCTACAGTATAATCTTCAGGTTCTCTGGAAAGACGGTAGCCGCCGTTTGCGCCTCTGGCACTTTTTACAAAACCAGCCTTACAAAGTTGATTAATAATTTGTTCTAGGTATTTATCAGATATTTCTTGCCTTGTTGAAATATTTTTTATGCTGATATAATTGTCATTACCGTTTACGGCAAGATCCAACATAAGGCGAAGAGCATATCTACCTTTGGTAGAAATTCTCATATGTACTCCTTCCTAATCAAGTGACGATGATTGAAGTTAACCTTTATATAATTAATATATCATTTATAAAATACATTGATTCAACATGAAATTATACAATAATTATTTCATTTCGTCCATAGTAAAAATAAGTATTGTTCGGAAATTTGGCATTTATCTGAGGATTCTCGTTGATTTCCTACAGAACTACCGGAGAAATTTTATACACAATTGCATTGAGTTTGTCTTGCCTTCTTGTAATACGTTGTGTTATGCTAAAAATACATCTTATCTGGAAGATGATTCTGAAAGAGCAGATGATGTTGCAAAAAAGAATCGTTCTGATATATACAAGGGTTCGTCCCAAGTAAGAAGGCGGTCAAAATCGTTACGAATCTACGACACCTCAAGCAAATTTTTGTTTGAAAGGTGTGTTTCGTGTATGACTCTTATACCGCTTTTGGTATGAGAGTCTTTTTTGTTTACATCATATCAGAAAAGAAAGGATTGGGTTAAATGGAAACCAGAATTGGACTAATTGGTATTATCGTGGAGGATTTAAATGCAACAGAAAAGCTAAATTGTATATTACATGAGTATGGCTCCTACATTATCGGAAGAATGGGTTTACCTCATCGTGAGAAAAAATTAAGCATTATCAGTGTAGTAGTAGATGCTCCCAACAATGTAATCAGTGCGCTGTCCGGAAAACTTGGTATGCTTAAAGGTATTACCGTAAAGACCATTTACTCTAAAACATCCGAAGGATAACTGATATCTGCAGAAGAGGAGTGTATGTTTATGTATGATGTAAAATCAAGAGTAGCTACAGAGTTTATTGATGATAAGGAAATTTTAGACACGATTGCATATGCAAAACAAAACAAAAGCAACCGTGAACTAATTGAGCAGCTGATTAACAGAGCAAAAGATTGCAAAGGGCTTACCCATAGAGAGGCAGCTGTACTGTTAGAATGTGACCAAGCGGACTTAAATCAGCAGATGTTTCATCTGGCAAAGCAAATCAAACAAAAATTATACGGCAATCGTATTGTTATGTTTGCGCCGCTGTACTTGTCCAATTATTGTGTCAATGGATGCACCTATTGTCCTTATCATTATAAAAATAAAACGATTTGCAGAAAAAAATTGACGCAGGAGGAAATTCGCAGGGAAGTTATTGCATTGCAGGATATGGGCCACAAACGTTTGGCTTTGGAGGCAGGAGAAGATCCTGTGAACAATCCTCTGGAATATATTCTAGAAAGTATTGAAACTATTTATAGCATCCAACATAAAAATGGCGCTATTCGCAGAGTAAATGTAAATATTGCGGCAACTACAGTAGAGAACTATAAAAAATTAAAAGATGCAGGCATTGGTACCTATATTTTGTTTCAGGAAACCTACCATAAGGAAAATTATGAGAAACTGCATCCTACCGGTCCAAAGCATAATTATGCCTATCATACGGAAGCAATGGACAGAGCAATGGAAGCCGGCATTGACGATGTGGGAATCGGCGTTTTATTTGGACTGAATATGTACCGTTATGATTTTGTGGGGTTACTGATGCATGCGGAACATTTGGAGGCTGCCATGGGTGTAGGTCCTCATACCATCAGTGTGCCTCGTATCCGTCCTGCAGATGATATTGATGCTCAAGAGTTTAAAGATGCAATCAGTGATGAAATTTTTGAAAAAATTGTAGCAGTACTCCGTATTGCAGTTCCTTATACAGGTATGATTATTTCTACAAGGGAATCGCAAAAGACAAGAGAACGCGTTTTGAATTTAGGGGTTTCTCAGTTAAGCGGCGGTTCACGTACCAGTGTAGGAGGGTATGCGGAAGAAGAGCCGGAAGAAGAAAATTCCGCACAATTTGATTTAAATGATACCAGAACTCTGGATCAAATTGTGAATTGGCTGTTGGATGGCGGATTTATTCCTAGTTTTTGTACAGCATGTTACCGTGAAGGGAGAACGGGAGATCGTTTTATGCAGCTTGTAAAATCAGGACAAATTGCAAACTGCTGTCAGCCAAATGCACTTATGACATTAAAGGAATATCTAGAAGATTATGCCAGCGATGACACAAGAAGAAAAGGTGAGCGTGCTATTTTGGAAGAACTGAAACATATCGGCAGCGATAAAGTGCGGCAGATTACAATCAACCGTTTGGAATTAATGAAAGAAGGAAAACGTGATTTCCGTTTTTAATAAAAAAGAAAGGAGACATTCTGATGAGTTTGGCCAATACTCCTTCTGGAAACAGATTACACATTGGTATTTTTGGAAAACGTAACAGTGGAAAATCTTCTTTGCTCAATGCCATTACGGGACAGGAGATTGCTTTGGTCAGTGATGTGAAAGGAACTACAACCGACCCTGTATCAAAAGCGATGGAAATACATCCGATTGGGCCGTGTTTGCTGATTGATACAGCGGGATTTGATGATTCAGGCGACTTAGGAAGCATGCGTATTGAAAAAACGAAAGCTGTGTTAGACAAAACGGACATCGCTGTTATGGTATTTGCAGATATGCAAATGGAATCTGAAGCACAGTGGATTGCTATGCTCAAGCAACGTAATATCCCAATACTTGCTGTTGTCAATCAAATTGACCGTATTGAGCAGGTACAGGAAATAAAAGGGCAAATTGAACAGTGTTTTTCTCTTACTCCCTTATTGGTCAGTGCAAAAGAAAAAACGGGAATTTCAGAAATCAAAAATGAAATCCTGCGTCTGCTGCCTCCTGATTTTGAAGCGCAAAGCTTAACAGGTTCCCTGGTGCAGCCTGAAGATGTGGTACTTTTAGTAATGCCGCAGGATAAACAGGCTCCGAAAGGGAGGTTGATTTTGCCCCAGGTACAAACCATTCGGGATTTACTGGACAATCATTGTGTGGTAATGTGTGTTACCACGGAACAATTGTCCACCGCGCTGCAGGCGCTTGCAAAACCGCCCAAATTAATCATTACAGATTCTCAGGTGTTTGCACAGGTTTATCCATTGAAACCGGAGGGAACATTGCTGACTTCTTTTTCTATCTTGTTGGCAGCATATAAAGGTGATTTGTCTGTTTTTATAAAAGGAGCCAATGCGTTAGATACCCTAAATGATAACAGTCATGTATTAATTGCGGAAGCCTGTACCCATGCGCCGCTTCAGGAGGATATCGGGAGAGTGAAAATTCCCAATATGCTGAGAAAAAGGTATGGAGAACAATTGCGGATAACTGTAGTTAGTGGTTCTCAATTTCCTAATGATTTAAGTGAATATCAATTGATCATTCATTGTGGGGCATGTATGTTTAATCGCAAACATGTGTTAACGCGTGTGGAACAAGCTGAGCAGCAAGGCGTTCCCATTACCAATTACGGTGTGGTACTTGCAAAATTAACAGGAATTTTAGACCAAATATCCATATAGTTATTACTTAGCAATTATTTAGAGACAATGATAATTGAAAAGCTAGAAATTGAAGCATTATGATTTTAGGAAAAAATATTGACAATCCCTACAGGTTTGCTATAATACAGAAAGTTAGCATAAACTAACTTTCTGTAGGAGGGCTTCATGGTTATCACAATTATCAACTCCGGTATTGTCTTTATTTTAATATTGTTATTTCTGTTATGTATGTTAGAACCTGTGAAAAGATTGCAGATGAATTCAAAGTTTAGATTTATATATTTGATAACAAAATATCATTCAGTGTATGCTTGGTTGCTTCTAATTCTTTCATTGGTACATGGTTTTCTTGCAGAACAATCTGCTGCCTCTATCAGCGGAAAGATTGTATGGATACTTCTGCTTTTGTGCATTGTTTTTGCATATGTTAAGAAAAAGATGTCGCCTTCTGTATGGAAAATAATACATATCTCATTTTCCATTATACTAGCAATTGGAATTATTGTGCATATAGTACATGCTATTTTCGTGTAATTGTACAGTCATATGAAGTGACGGTAATCAATTGTATTTATTACTTTATACATACAAATGTTTTCATTGAAAAATTACTTTTATGACTTGACAAAATTCCGAGTAAGGAATATTATTTAAAGTAATAGATGAAATGCATTGAAAGGGAAGTCATACAGAGGGCTTGTATCAGAGAACTGTCGGGTGGTGTGAGACAGTACGAGTTCTGTATGGAATCACCCTTGAGCAGGCGGCTGAACCACGAAGAAGTAAGCTAAGCCCGGTTTCTTACCGTTATCAAAGCATGCATTGTTAGATGCAGTGAGGGATTGTCTTTTGACAATAAATTGAGTGGTACCGCGGAGTTTAGTCTTCGTCTCTATTTTTGCAATAGAGGCGAGGGCTTTTTTTATATCGTAAACTTCTCAATATTTTATCAATATCACTTATATTATGTAATTTAGAACATCATGTAAAGGAGAATGCTACCATGAAATTAACAGGTGCACAAATCATTATGGAATGCTTATTAGAACAGCATGTTGACACAGTATTTGGTTATCCGGGCGGTGCTGTTTTAAATATTTATGATGCGCTTTACGAGTACAGCGACCGTATCAATCACATTTGTACGGCGCACGAACAAGGTGCTGCCCATGCGGCAGACGGTTATGCTCGTTCCAGCGGAAAAACAGGTGTTTGTATTGCTACATCAGGTCCGGGAGCTACCAATTTAGTAACAGGTATTGCAACGGCTTATATGGATTCCATTCCGATGGTGGCCATTACAGGTAATGTAAACTTAAACTTGTTAGGTTTGGACAGCTTTCAGGAAGTAGATATTACAGGCGTTACCATGCCGATTACAAAACATAACTTTATTGTAAAGAAAATTGAATACTTGGCAGATACCATTCGTCAGGCATTCCGTATTGCGCAGGAAGGCAGAAAAGGTCCTGTATTAATTGATGTTCCAAAGGACATCACGGGACAACTATATGAATTTACTCCTGCAACAAAAGCGTTGGATGAAGCACAGCAGGCAGCAATGCATTTGCCAATCAGCAAAAAGCCGGTAGAGATAAAGGCATCCAAAATAGAACGTGCGTTGGAGTTAATTTCTAAAAGTGAACGTCCGTTTGTTTATACAGGCGGCGGTTTGCTTGCAGCAGAGGCTTGCGATGAACTGAAAACTTTAGTGGAAAAAATAGATGCGCCTGTTTCTTGTTCGTTGATGTGCCAAGGTGGATTTGACCAAGCGGATGACCGTTATATGGGTATGCTTGGTATGCACGGAACAAAAACAGCGGCGGAGGCTTTAAAGCATTGTGACCTGTTTTTAGCAGTGGGTACACGTTTTTCAGACCGTGTGATTTGTAACGCAAACCTGTTTGCACGTCATTGCCCAATTATCCAAATTGATATTGATCCCGCAGAGTTTAATAAGAATATTGATGTGACTTTAAAATTAAGAGGAGATGCCAAACAGATTCTGTCTTTACTCAATGAAAAACTGGAACAACAGAATCATAAAGAGTGGATTGCACAAATTAAAACTTGGAAACAAGAGTATCCATTACAACAACAAGCAATTGACCCTCAGGGTGTAACACCTCAAATGTTATTCGATGCTTTGAATGAACTAACTAAATCAGAAGCTATTATTGCAACAGAAGTAGGTCAGCATCAAATGTGGGCTGCACAGTTTTATGAATTCCGTCATCCGCGACAATTCATTACATCAGGCGGGCTTGGCACCATGGGTTTTGGTCTTGGAGCAGCTATGGGAGCCCAGGTAGCCAATCCTGATAAAAAGATTATTAATATTGCAGGAGACGGTAGTTTTCATATGAACTGCAATGAGCTCTCTACTTTGGCAAAATATCAAATCCCGATGATGGAACTGGTTGTGGACAATTCTGTGCTGGGTATGGTACGCCAATGGCAAAAATTGTTTTATGACAATCGTTTTTCTCAAACGACACAGGATAAGAAAACCGACTTTGTAAAATTAGCCGAAGCATTTGGAGTAAAAGCATTTGAAATCCATACTAAGGATGAGTTGATTCCTGTACTGAAAGAGGCACTCAGTTTGAAAGAGCCTGTTTTGGTAGCTTGTCATATTCATCGTGATTTTAATGTATTGCCAATGGTTCCTGCCGGTGCGTCTGCAGAAGAACCAATACTGGAAATGTAAGAAAGTGAGGTCGCTATCATGAATCATAATGAAGAAAAAGATTACATCCTATCCGTATTGGCACAAAACCATGCAGGCGTCTTGCTTCGTATTGCAGGTTTATTTAGCCGTCGTTGTTACAATATAAAAAGTATTGTAGCGGCACAAACAGAGGATAATACCAAATCTAGAATTTTAATTGTAGTACAAGGGGATGACCGTATTGTACGGCAGGTGGATAAACAATTAAGCAAACTGGTAGAAATTGAACAAGTAACTGTGCTCAATGATAATGAGGCCGTAGTGAGAGAGCATTTACTGATTAAGTTGGAACGCAGCGATATGACTTCTGATCAATTGGTTGCAATTGCGAATGTGTTCCATGCAAATATTTTAAATGTTTCCTCTACTGATATGATTGTAGAACTCACAGGAACTCCTTCTACATTGGATTCCTTTGTGGAATGCTGTAAGCCATATCATATTGTAAAGATTTTGCGTACAGGCACTATGGCAATGGAGAAATAATAGCAGCAATAGATTGAAACACTGCAAAAGGGAGAATAATGATATGCTTACACTAGATAAAATATACCATGCAGCCTACGTATTGCGGGACGTAGTGCGAAAAACAGATTTAATTCTAGCCCCCCATATGAATCCGGATTGTGAACTATATTTGAAAACAGAAAATTTGCAAACAACCGGTTCTTTTAAGGTGCGCGGCGCATACTACAAAATTTCACAGCTTTCCGATGAGGAAAAAGCAAAAGGTGTGATTGCCTGTTCAGCGGGAAATCATGCGCAAGGAGTTGCTTTAGCAGCGGCCAAACATGGAATGAAAGCATTAATTTGTATTCCGGATGGTGCTCCTATTTCAAAAGTAGAAGCCACAAAACGTTATGGTGCGGATGTTTGTCTTGTCAAAGGAGTATATGATGACGCCTATCAAAAAGCCTGCGAATTACAGCAGGAAAGCGGCAGCACTTTTATCCATCCGTTTAATGATGAAGATGTGATTGCAGGACAAGGCAGCATCGGTTTAGAATTATTGGATCAATTGCCGGAATTGGACGCTGTAATTGTTCCTATTGGCGGCGGCGGATTGATTGGCGGTGTTGCATTTGCAATTAAAGCGTTACGTCCTGAATGTAAGGTATATGGCGTGCAGGCAGTAGGTGCACCCTCTATGTATAATTCTGTAAGACATCATCACGTGGAAACATTAGACTACGTTTCTACCATTGCAGATGGTATTGCAGTGAAACAGCCGGGAGATTTAACATACGATTTATGCGAAAAGTATGTAGATGAAATTGTGACTGTAACAGACGATGAAATATCTACAGCAATTTTGATGTTAATTGAACAGCAAAAATTGATTGCAGAAGGCGCAGGTGCAGTTGCTGTAGCAGCAGCATTATTTAACAAAGTAGATGTCAAAGGGAAAAAAGTAGCTTGCCTTGTTTCAGGCGGCAACATTGATGTTACCATTTTGTCTCGTGTGATTTCCCGTGGTTTGCTAAAAACAGGGCGCTCTGCTGATATTACCATTGAGCTGGTAGATAAACCGGGACAATTAAGCGATGTTTCACGTATTATTGCAGAAACAGGCGGAAATGTAGTGGCTGTGCATCATGACAGAAGTGGTGAAAATACAAATGTGAATGGCTGCTATTTACATTTGGTAATGGAAACCAGAGATCATGCGCATATTTTGGAAATTGAAAGTGCATTGACAAATAAAGGTTATAAAATTATAGGAAGAGAGAGACGATGCATATGTTAAAAAAAGTAAGTACAGAGAAGGCTCCCGCAGCAATCGGACCATATTCTCAGGCAATTGTAAATGGAAACATGTTGTATACCAGTGGACAAATTCCGATTATTCCGGAAACCGGTGAATTGGTACAAGGAGATATTACAGCACAGGCGGAGCAGGTAATGAAAAATTTGAGCGCAGTATTGGAAGCAGCAGGTACTACATTTGCAAAGGTAATTAAAACAACTTGTTTTTTAGCAGATATGAATGATTTTGCTTCTTTTAACGCAGTATACGAAACTTATTTTACGGAGAAACCGGTTCGTTCGTGTGTAGCTGTAAAACAATTGCCCAAAAATGCATTGGTAGAAGTGGAACTGATTGCATCTATATAATAAAAAAGCTGTCTGAAGCCAGACAGCTTTTTTATTATGCAAGTTAGCTTGTAGCTAAGTAAGGTATAGTAACATGGGAATAAGGTGGTTTGATTTATTCACTAGCATTGAAAGAAAAACGAATATCGATTGGGCAAGTATGTGAAATATAGAATTTTTTATTTATAATATCGTGATGTATGAGCGGAAAAACGGTACCGAATTTGTTTTGTGAACGGTATGGTTCAATCTAAAATGTTTGGTAGAAGAATATTAAATGAATTTAAAACGAAGTACTGAACAAGCTTGGAAAGATTTTATATGTGGAGAAATGTTTTTATCCAGTTGGAATAGGGGAAAAATTATATTGCCATAAAAAGATATGCACATTTGTGATTCTTTTTATCTGTTGTATCCAATAGCAAATAGAATATCAAGCGGCTTTCTTTTCGTTCATATCATACAAAATTTTTTACTGTCTTGTCAGTTGTATTGACATATAGTTGTGGTTGTGCAATACTGATATAATAAGTTTATATCCTATCAATATGTTGTGGTGGGAATCCCAAGAAATGGAGTTGTATTGTATGCAAGCGTTGAAGGAACGAATCCAAAAATTAAAAAAAGAGCGTGACGCAGTTATTTTAGCACACTTTTATGTTGACGGAGCAGTACAGGAAATTGCTGATTATGTTGGTGACTCTTACTATTTAAGTAAAAAAGCATCTGAAAGTCCATGTAAAACCATTTTGTTTTGCGGCGTAGAATTTATGGGAGAAAGTGCAAAAATTCTAAATCCTGAAAAAACTGTGATTATGGCGGATGTAGAAGCCGATTGTCCAATGGCTCATATGGTTACACCTGATGATATTAAAAAAGTAAGGGAAGCTTATGACGACTTGTCCGTAGTATGCTATATCAACTCTACCGCACAAACAAAAGCGGATTCCGACGTTTGTGTTACTTCTTCCAATGCAGAAAGAATTGTAAAAGCGCTTCCACAAAAAAATATTTTCTTTATTCCGGATGGAAATTTAGGTCGCAATCTTGCAGCGAAAATTCCTGAGAAGAATTTCATTTTTCACACAGGTTATTGCTGTGTTCATCAAGATATTATGGCTTATCATGTACAAGATGCAATGAAGGAGCATCCTCTTGCTAAAGTGTTGGTGCATCCAGAGTGCAGTCCGGACGTGGTAGCTTTGGCAGACTATGCAGGAAGTACTTCCGGAATTTTAGAATATGCAACCCAAAGTGATGCGCAGGAATTTATTATTTGTACTGAAACAGGTATTTTCTACAATCTGCAAAAAGCAAATCCGGATAAGAAGTTTTATGCGGTGAAAAAACATCAAGTTTGTGACGATATGAAAAAAATCACATTAGAGAAAGTAGAACTTGCATTAAAACAAGGTATGCCAATGGAACTTGACGATAGTTTAATGAAAAAAGCGGAAGGTGCATTAAAACAAATGCATCAAATTGCGCAATAAGTAAGAGAGAAGGGCAAATATGGAACATCAAGCAGATGTTATCATAGTGGGAACAGGTGTAGCAGGACTTTTCTGTGCGTTACAGCTGCCAAAAGAATTATATATTTTAATGATAACAAAGGACAAAGCAGAACACAGTGATTCTTACTTGGCGCAGGGCGGAATTTCCACCTTGAGAACTCCGGAGGATTACGAAAGTTATTTTGAAGATACTATGCGCGCAGGACATTACAAAAACAATCCGGACTCTGTTGATGTTATGATTCGGTCTTCTCCGCAAATTATTCAGGATCTGATTGATTTTGGTGTGGAATTTGAACGTACATCAGATGGGCTTTCTTATACCAGAGAAGGCGCTCATTCTACATTCCGTATTTTACATCATAAAGATATTACAGGCTACGAGATTACCAGTAAATTAATGGTGCAAGTGCAGCAGCGACCGCATATTCATATTGAAGAATATACTTCTATGGTGGATATTATAGAACAAGATAACGTATGTACGGGAGTTATTGTAAGAACCAAAGACGGAAAAATACAGCCTATCTATGCAAAATCAGTGGTACTTGCTACAGGTGGGTTGGGCGGTTTGTTCCAAAGTTCTACCAACTATCCTCATATTACGGGAGATGCTTTGGCAATTGCATTAAAACATCAGATTGCTTTACAGGATATCAATTATATCCAAATTCATCCCACTACTTTATATTCTGAGAAAAAAGGCCGCAGCTTTTTAATTTCAGAGTCAGTTAGGGGAGAAGGCGCTGTTTTGCTGAATGAAAAAGGAGAACGTTTTGTAGATGAACTGTTACCAAGAGATGTGGTCACAAAAGCAATTAAAGATGAGATGAAAAAGACCAATGCCAAATTTGTGTATTTATCCATGGCACATATGGGAGCAGATGTAATAAAGAAGCGCTTCCCCAATATTTATGAATATTGTCTTGGACAAGGCTACGATATTACAAAGGAATCTATTCCTGTTACTCCTGCTCAGCATTATTTTATGGGTGGTATTCAGGTAGATTTAAACAGTAAAACAGATATGGATTGTTTATATGCCATAGGGGAAACCGGTTGTAATGGTGTGCATGGCGCCAATCGGTTGGCCAGCAATTCTTTATTGGAAAGTTTGGTATTTGCAAAGAGAGCCGCTGCACACATTGAACAGAACATGCCGAAAGAAATGCCGCAATCACAGCCAATTGATTTGCATCCATACCAAGATGCGGACGTATTAGAACAACAATATAAACAATGTATCTTAAATGAAATTAAAAGAAAGGACCGTGCATTTTATGATCAATGGTGTCACGATGAGAATACTTGCAGATGATTACATTTTACATGCATTGCAAGAGGATGTAACCAGCGAAGATGTGACTACAAATGCAGTTATGCCTATGCCAAAACAAGGCAAAGCGCAGTTGATTTGTAAAGAAACAGGTATTGTTGCAGGACTGAATATATTTGAACGTGTTTTTCAGCTTCTCGACAGTAAAAGTGAATTTACCGTTTTTTTTCAAGATGGAGATGTAGTAAAAAAGGGAGATGTTGTAGGTGAAATCAAGGGAGATATTCGTGTTTTGCTTACAGGAGAGCGTACTGCTTTAAATTATTTACAGCGTATGAGTGGCATTGCTACCATCACAAATGAAATGGCAAAAGAATTGCAGGGAACCAAAACAAAATTATTGGATACCAGAAAAACAACTCCCAACATGCGTCCTTTTGAAAAATATGCTGTTACAGTAGGAGGGGGACATAATCATAGATACAACCTCTCAGATGGTATTTTGATTAAAGACAACCATATTGGTGCAGCAGGCAGCATAACAAAAGCTATCCAAATGGCAAAAGAATATGCTCCTTTTGTTCGAAAAATTGAAGTAGAAGTAGAAACGCTTGAAATGCTGGATGAAGCATTGGAAGCGGGAGCTGATATTATTATGCTGGATAATATGGATATTGAAACGATGAAAGAAGCGGTAAAACGAACTGCAGGCAGAGCAGAAACAGAATGCTCAGGAAATGTGACAAAATCCCGACTCAAAGAAATTGCTGCAATAGGAGTGGATTATGTTTCCTGTGGTGCCCTGACTCACTCTGCCCCAATTTTAGATTTTTCCCTGAAAAATTTATCCCCTATAGAATAGGAGCCGTATCTATGGAAGGTGATGCAAGACGCCGGGAATTGTTACGCTTAATAGCCGAAAGTCACAATCCCATTTCAGGAACAAAGCTAGCTCAAAAATTACATGTGAGCCGTCAGGTTATTGTGCAAGATGTAGCGTTATTAAGAGCAAGCAAATATCCTATTTTTGCAACAAACCGTGGTTATGTCTTGCTACAAAATTATGCCCACCACGTTACAAGAGTTATTAGAGTAAAACATGATAGCCGTCAAATAGAGGAAGAGTTAAATATCATTGTAGATTGTGGTGCTCGTGTATTAGATGTAATCGTAGAACATGAGGTATATGGAGTTATACGGGCAGATTTGAAAGTGGCTTCCAGACAAGAGGTGAAGCTGTTTTTAAATGATTTATCCAAAAATCAAACAAAACCGCTGACAGACTTAACAAATGGGATTCACTCTCATACAATCGAAGCGAAGTCAGAAGAAATTTTAGATTTAGTGGAAAAAATGCTGAAAGAAAAAGAGTTTTTATATTTATAGTAGTTGCTAACAGTGAAATTTATACAGATTTCACTATTTTTTATAATTGTATATTGTTTGTATTGTATAAAAAATAACAAACATTGTTTATTTTTTATCTATTATTGACAATATACACGAATATGGTATACTAAATTTAAGAATTCAATGAAAAACATTTCACGCGAATTTTAGACGCTTGAAACAGGAGGAATGTATTATGTCAGAAAGATTTTATATGCCATCAATGAGCTTGATGGGGGCAGGATGTATTGAAGAAGTACCCGCCGAAATCAAAGAACTTGGTTTAACCAAAGCACTTATTGTTACAGATAAAGTGTTAAATCAAATTGGTCTGGTGGGAGAGTTAACAAAACTGTTAGAACAAAATGGTATTCAATACGCAATTTATGACGGAGTACAACCAAATCCGACTGTTGCAAATGTAGATAACGGTTTAGCTATGCTCAAAGAAGAAAACTGTGACTTTGTAATTTCTTTTGGCGGTGGTTCTTCCCATGACTGCTGTAAAGGTATTGCTTTGCTTGCAACCAACGGCGGAGTCATTGGTGATTATGAAGGTGTAAATCGCTCCAAAAAACCACAGCTTCCAATGATTGCAGTGAACACAACTGCAGGTACAGCCAGCGAAATGACAATTTTCTGTATTATCACTGATGAAGAACGTCACGTAAAAATGGCTTTGGTAGATAAAAATATGACTCCGATTATTGCAGTCAATGATGCAAACTTAATGTTAAATATTCCAAAAGCACTAACAGCAGCAACAGGTATGGATGCATTGACCCATGCTGTAGAAGCATATGTTTCTACCAATGCAACTCCTGTTACAGATGCTTGTGCACAAAAAGCAATTGAATTAATTACAAAATATTTAAGAACAGCAGTGCATGAAGGCAAAAATGTAGAAGCAAGAGAAAATATGGCTTATGCTGAGTATTTGGCAGGTATGGCATTCAATAATGCTTCTTTGGGTTATGTGCATGCAATGGCTCATCAATTGGGCGGTATGTTTGATTTACCTCATGGTGTATGTAATGCGGTTTTACTGCCTCATGTACAGGAATATAATGCTCAAGTTGCAGCAGGAAGACTAAGAGATATTGCAAAATTCATGGGCGCGGATGTAGAAGGATTAAGCGAGCAAGAAGGTGCAAGAAAAGCAATTGACATGATTAAAGAATTGTCAAAAGATGTTGAAATTCCTTCTGGTTTAGATGAATTAAAAGTTCCGGAAGAAGCTTTTGATGAACTTGCAACAAATGCACTGAAAGATGCTTGTGGTTTTACCAATCCAAAACAAGCCACTCATGAAGAAATTGTAGCTATTTTCAGAGCTGCACGTTAAACATAAAAAAGAATCAGTTTTACATAAAGAACGCCTATTCATTTGAATAGGCGTTCTTTATGTAAAAGGATAGTGATGTTGAAAATCTAAAGTAAATATGATATTATAAAAATACATTGAAGGAGTTGTTCCAAATGAACGAGAAAGAATTACTGGAAGAATTGATTAAGTCTGTTAATAGAATGCAAACAGATATTTCAGAAATCAAAGATAGAACCCTTAAAATTGAAGAGAGAACTTCAAAGATTGAAGATAGAACTCTTAAAATTGAAATTACTTTGGAAAATGAAACAAATAGAAATATTCAATTGTTGATGGAAGCGCAAAGTTTAAATGCTGAAAAAATGAAAAATATTGACCTTGTTTTAGACGATATTGAATCTGGTGTAGTTGCAACGGAAGCATTTGTAAGACAAAATATCAGAGATATTAATATATTAAAGAGAAAAGCCCAATAAGAAAGCCCTTGCCTATTTTATAGGCAAGGGCTTTCTTATTGATGTATTGCCGAGATAGAAAACGAATATTCCTTTATGTGTTTTATGGTGTATAGAGTACAGCAGGATATACTGGCAAACACTAAAATAGTAACTTTCATATCATTTCAATAAATATCAAAGTAAATATTTCATAGGCATGGCAAACAGTTATAGGTTTTATGATAGATAAAATATATTCGTTTTCACATTGAATTATTTTTGTTTGAATACAGTTGGTCAAATATTTACTGTGTTTTACAAAGAAGCCTATGTTGGCATAAAGTTTTTTGAACGATGATATCTGGGGTGTTGTCCATTTCTTTTGGGAGTGCTATTTTTTAATAGTATCCCCAGTGTAATTTTGAAAAATATATTAACCTGCATACAGCGATTTATAGAATTCCACATGTTTTTTTCGATATGGGTTATATTAGTAATTGACACAAAAATAAAATAGTGATATAGTATGAATAACACCCCCTTAGGGGTGGGGTGATAAGAGGTGAAAATATATGAAACAAAAATTTCAAGTAACAGGTATGACTTGCTCTGCATGCTCTGCAACAGTAGAACGAAATGTAAAAAAGTTAGAGGGAGTAAAAGAGGTCACTGTGAATCTTTTGTCTAATTCTATGGTTGTTTCTTATGATGAAGACAAAGTAAATAATCAAACAATTATCGATACAGTGGTAAAGGCTGGATATCAAGCTGCTTTAGCGCAAAAAAATAATCAGAAAAAAACATCTTCCATACCGGCAGTTTCACCTGTGGAACAAGATATTAAAAATATGAAATTCAGATTGATTGTATCTTTTATATTTTTAATACCATTGATGTATATTTCTATGGGACATATGTTTGGTGCTCCATTACCCAATTTTTTGACAGGTAATGAAAATGCATTGTCATTTGCCTTGACTCAATTTTTATTAACATTGCCCATTGTTTATGTAAACCGTAAATACTTTCAAGCGGGTTTTAAAAATTTAGTAAAGCTTCATCCCAATATGGACTCCTTAATTGCAATTGGTTCTTCTGCCGCTTTGATTTACGGTGTGTTTGCAATTTACCAAATAGGAATTGGGTTAGGCTATCAAGATATGGAAACGGTTCATCACTATACTATGGATTTGTATTTTGAATCTTCCGCAATGATATTGGCTTTAATTACGCTTGGTAAATTTTTGGAAACAAAATCAAAAGGCAAAACTTCAGAGGCAATTACAAAGTTACTGCATTTGGCACCAAAAACAGCAACGGTCATTCGTAACGGAGAAGAGCAGGAGATTCCTGTGGAAGAAGTCGTAGTAGGGGATCGCATTGTGATTAAACCGGGACAAAGCATTCCTGTTGACGGTGTTATCATAGAGGGCAGTTCTTCTGTTGACCAATCTGCGTTAACAGGTGAAAGTATCCCTGTGGAAAAAAATGTTGGAGATAAAGTCATTGCCGCATCTGTCAATAAAATGGGCTCTTTCCATATGGAGGCTCAAAAAGTTGGAGATGATACCACGTTGGCTCAAATTATCCAATTGGTTGAAGATGCCAATGCTTCAAAAGCCCCTATTGCAAAATTGGCAGATAAAATCAGCGGTATTTTTGTTCCCGTAGTTATCACTATTGCTGTAATTGCTACCATTGTATGGCTGATTTTGGGGTATCCGTTTGAGTTTGCACTTTCTATCGGTATTGCCGTATTGGTCATCTCTTGTCCATGTGCACTTGGTTTGGCCACACCTGTAGCGATTATGGTGGGAACAGGAAAAGGTGCAGAGTATGGTATTTTAATTAAATCAGCAGAAGCTTTGGAAGTGGCTCATAGTGTGAAAACGGTTGTATTGGATAAAACAGGTACCATCACAGAAGGAAAACCAAAGGTAACGGATATTGTACCTTCTGAGTATATATCCGAACAAGAATTATTGTCTGTGGCGGCTTCTATGGAAAAACCGTCCGAACATCCATTGGCGGATGCAATTGTAGCATATGCACAAGAGAAAAAAGTGAGTTTACTCCCAACAGAGCATTTTAAGGCAGTGTCAGGTCAAGGGATTACTGCTTCTATAAATGGAACCGAGTATTATGCAGGCAATATTTCTTTTATCAGCCAATATGTAGATGTGGAAAACTTTGAAGAACTCAGCAACACATTTGCCGATCAAGGAAAGACACCGCTTTATTTTGCAGACAGCAATCATATCTTAGGTGTAATTGCTGTAGCAGACGTAGTAAAGCCGACCAGTGCAGAGGCAATTTCACAACTGAAAGATATGCACATAGATGTTGTTATGTTAACAGGAGACCATAAGAAAACCGCACAAGCTATTCAAAAACAACTGGGAATTGACCGAGTGGTGGCAGAGGTGTTGCCTCAAGATAAAGAACGAGAAATACGCGCATTACAGGAAGGCGGACACAAAGTAGCTATGGTTGGGGATGGTATCAATGACGCTCCGGCACTTGCAAGAGCAGACGTTGGTATTGCAATCGGCGCAGGTACCGATATTGCGATTGAATCGGCTGATATTGTACTAATGAAAAACAGCTTATTGGATGTAGTAACAGCAATCCGTTTAAGTAAGGCAACAATTCGGAATATCAAAGAGAATTTATTCTGGGCCTTTTTCTATAACAGTATTGGAATTCCGCTGGCTGCGGGTGTGTTTTTCTCTTTGCTTGGCTGGAAGTTGAACCCTATGTTTGGGGCTGCGGCAATGAGCTTAAGCTCCGTATGTGTTGTACTAAATGCATTGAGATTGAAATTCTTCAAACCACGCCATATGATGAGTGTATCAGAAAATTTGCAAGGTAATACAGAAATATGTCCTATCCAAACGGTGGCAGAACAGTCGGCTTCTCCGATTGTTTCACAAATAGAAAATAATCAGACAAAAGATGAAGGAGAGAAACAAGTTATGACAAAAATTATGAATATCAATGGTATGAGCTGCGGGCATTGCAAAGCAACAGTAGAAAAGATTTTAAATGGATTTGACGGTGTACATGCAACTGTAGATTTAGATAAGAAATGCGCAGTGATGGAAGTAAGTGGGCCAATTGATGAAAAAGCAATGATGGATGCAGTGAATGAGGCCGGTTTTGAGGCTATTTCTGTGGAATAAATATAATTGTTATTCATATAAGGCAGGTAAGAAAAATGAAAGCAGATAAACAAAAGGTAACTCTTTTGTTGAAAACAGCAAGAGGACAATTGGACGGTTTATTAAAGATGGTAGAAGATGACCGTTATTGTATGGATATCTCCAATCAATTATTGGCTACCCAAGCAATTTTAAAAAAAGCAAATAGAGAAGTGGTACAGGCACATTTAGGCAGTTGTGTACGCGACGCATTTGAGAAAGGAAACGAAGAAGAAAAAATTACTGAGATTATGGATTTGTTGGATAAAATGGCAAAATAAACAGCAGGGCTTCTTTTTGAAGCCCTGCTGTTTTTATAGAATAAGGGAGGGAAGCTGTATAAGGAAAAGTCATAAAAAATCTCATTCTGTATTTGAAGGAGTTTTCTTTCTATAAAGGAAAGTATAGGTATAAAATGAATTTTTGTTAAAACTATGAAAAGAAAAATGTTTATTGATACAGCGAAAAATAAATAGTTTCATTTGTTACAATATGGTTTTGAGAAATATGAGAGCCAATCGTTTCATCTCTGTGTTTTGCAGCATAATAAAAGCTAAGGTAAACTGTAATACTGGTTACTACGACTAATGCGATTAAAATACATAAAAAGACAGCCGGTTTTTTCATCTTTTTAATTTCCTTTTTAATCTGTTAAAATCAGTGCATAGCAAAATACTGCTAATCAGCAGAATGAAACTGGCAAAGCTAAAATAGATTAAGGCTTTTTTCATGTGGTATCCCTCCCTTTGTCTACATTGTATTACATTATGTCGTTATCAAAAATCGATTCATCTTACATTAAACTTACAGTTTTGTAAGATGAATCATAAATGATATAGATTGGCATAGGCAAGGGCTTTTCTTGACTTTTTTTGAAAAATATTTTATTATTACTTCACAAATATCAATCATATAAGGAGTATCAACCATGGAGCTAAAAAGAGTCGCGGCAATTCACGATATTTCAGGGTTTGGTAAATGTTCATTAACAGTAGCGTTGCCTATTATTTCCGCTGCAGGCATTGAAACCAGCGTAATCCCTACTGCGGTGTTATCTACACATACAGGAGGATTTACGGGGTTTACATACCGTGACTTAACGGAAGACATTATGCCCATTGTAGATCACTGGAAAACGTTAGACATTACCTTTGACGGTATTTATACCGGATTTTTAGGTTCCTTTGAGCAAGTGCATTTAATCGAGCAGACTATTGATAAACTGAAAACAGAGAAAACCATTGTGGTAATTGATCCCGTTATGGCAGACAATGGAGAGCTATATGCAATTTTTTCAAAAGAGTTTCCGAAGGAAATGGCAAAACTTTGTAAAAAGGCAGATTTACTGATTCCGAACTTAACAGAAGCATCCTTGCTGCTGGAAGAACCTTATATGGCAGATGGCACCTATACACAAGCAGACATTGAAGGATTACTGAAGCGTTTATCTGATTTATGCCAAGGTGATGTGGTGCTTACAGGCATTTCTTTTGAACCTGAAAAACTTGGTGCTGCTGTTTACGAGAGAAAAACCGACAAAATCGCATATGCATTCACACAAAGGATAGAAGGTTATTATCATGGTACAGGTGATGTGTTTGCCAGTGCAGTGACATCCGGTGTATTAAACGGATTCACGCTTGACCAATCTGCACAAATAGCGGTAGATTTTACAGCAGCTGCTATTTTACGTACCAAAAATGCAGGAACAGACATTCGTTTCGGCGTAAATTTTGAACAAGAAATTCCTTCTTTCTTAAAAGCCTTAAAATTAGTATAAATCTTCTTTTTTATTCATAATTATTTTTAATCTGTTATTAAAAATTTCATGATTTTAGTTCTTTGATTTGTTATAATACTGGTAAACTGATTAAAAGAGGTATGCTAACAACAATGATGGATAGAATCGCAAGATTTTTATACGGGAGATATGGTTCAGACCAGCTTAACATTGCACTGATTATTTTTTCTTTGGTGATATCCATAGTCATGCGCTTTACACCTGTTTGGTATTTGGGATATCTATGCTATATCCCGCTTGGCTTTAGTATTTTCAGGATGTTTTCCCGAAATATTGAAGCAAGAAGAAAAGAAAACTTAATGTTTTTAAAAATTGTTTGGCCATTTAAAAACTGGACTCAATATACCAGCAGAAAAGTAAAAGATAAAACCCATAAATATTATAAATGTCCTAAATGCAAAGCTGTTTTGCGTGTTCCAAAAGGACGCGGCAAAATTCAAATTACCTGCGCAAAATGTAAACACGAGTTTATCAAGAAAACTTAAGGGAGATTGATTTATGAGATTATCTGATCAAGAGCGCGCGTATTTTAAGGCTTGTTCCGATGAACTGCTTGAGCACCATTTGGTGCAAAGTATGAGCAGATATGAACAGCATGGTACTACCAATCGATTGGATCATAGTGTTCAGGTAGCACAATACAGTTACTGGGTCAGTAAAAAATTAAAGTTAAATTTGGATCAAAAAAGCTTGATTCGAGGCGCTTTGCTCCATGATTTCTTTCTATATGATTGGCGTACAGGCACAGACCATGAAGGTGCCCACGCATTTACTCATCCGGAAACCGCTTTGAGTAATGCAATTGAACATTTTGAAATCAATGAAAAAGAAGCAGATATTATTTTAAATCATATGTGGCCTTTGACTATTACAAAAATGCCGAGTTGCAAAGAAAGTTTTCTTGTAAGCGCTATAGATAAATATTGTTCGTTGAAGGAAAACTTTAACCGGGTCAAAAAAGTCAAATGGATTCCGCAATTTGCAAAATAACAAAAAATCCGTATCATTTTGATACGGATTTTTTATATTTACAAATAAGTTGCCAATAGCGTATAATGACAGTATCATGTTGGGGCAAAGGAGAACCATTCGATGTTAAAGGGAAAGAAACTGCTAATTACGGGAGGAACAGGTTCTTTTGGAAATGCAGTGTTAAAACGCTTTTTAGATACAGAGGTGGAAGAAATCCGTATTTTTTCCAGAGATGAAAAAAAACAGGTAGACATGCGCCGTGTATATCAAAATGATAAAATACAATATTATATTGGCGATGTACGCGATTTAAATAGTATTCGCCAAGCAATGTATGATATTGACTATGTATTCCATGCTGCAGCGCTCAAACAAGTGCCAAACTGCGAATTTTTTCCTCTTGAAGCAGTAAAGACAAATGTTTTGGGCACAGATAATGTACTGACTGCCGCAATTGATTCAGGAGTGAAAAAAGTAATTTGTCTTTCTACAGATAAGGCTGCGTATCCCGTCAATGCAATGGGTGCTTCAAAGGCGCTTATGGAAAAAGTATTCATTGCCAGAGCAAGAACCGTATCACCTGACAGAACTTTAATTTGCGGTACCCGTTATGGAAATGTTATGTGCTCCAGAGGTTCTGTGATACCATTGTTTATCGAACAGATCAAAGCAGGTAAACCATTGACGGTTACCAATCCCAATATGACACGCTTTATGATGAGCTTGGAAGAAGCTGTTGATTTGGTATTGTTTACCTTTGCACATGCACAATCCGGGGATATTATGGTACAAAAAGCGCCTGCGTGTACCATTGGAATATTGGCTCAGGCATTGCAGGAGTTATTTGGTGTGAAAAATGAAATACAAGTCATAGGCGTACGTCACGGTGAAAAGCTGTATGAAACATTATTGACGAAAGAAGAATGTGTCAATGCGGTAGATATGGGCAATTTTTATCGTGTTCCTATGGACAAAAGAAAACTGAATTATACTCGTTATCAGATGGAAGAAAGGCAAGAAGCACCGCTTATGTTGGAGGAATTTAACTCTAACAATACGGTACAGCTAACAGTAGCGCAGGTAAAGGAACATTTGTTAAAATTATCATTTGTACAGGAAGAGTTGAAAAATTGGAGTTCTGACAAAATGTAGATTTCATACAAATAGTATTAAATCAGATGAATATATGAAGTGTAAAAAAATCGCTATGCACAGTAAAATCATTGCATAGCGATTTTTATTATTTTACTTGAAATAGTTGTGATATGTGAATCGGACATATCAAGTTTATGAATTTCTTCCTGTAATGCTATATAATAATGCATTGCATATGGCGGCGGCAATGTTGCTGCCGCCTTTTCGTCCCCGTGCTACAATATATGGCACTTGTGTACTTAAAATGAGCTCTTTGGATTCTACTACATTGACAAATCCAACAGGCACGCCAATGATAAATTCAGGCTGTAACCCCTGCTGTATCAGTTCGTACAAACGAATTAATGCGGTGGGCGCATTGCCGATTGCGAATATAGTCGGACGATTTAAAGCGACGGCTTTATCCATACTGGCAACAGCACGGGTCGTACCTTGCTGTTTTGCTGTGTTTGCAACATCTTCATCGGACATAAAACAAAATACGTCGCAGCCAAGTTTTGCCAGTGCAGCTTTGTTGATTCCTGACTTTCCCATTTGGGTGTCTGTTACAATGCAGGCGCCTTTTTTTAGGGCTTCTTTTGCATATTGAACTGCATTGGGAGAAAACACAAGATTTTTTGCATAATCAAAGTCCGCAGAAGTGTGAATACAGCGTTTGATAATCGGCTCCTGTTCAGAGTCCAATTTCATATCACCTAATTCTTGTGATATGATTTCAAAACTGCGTTGTTCAATTTGATTGGGTGATATATGTTCTAATTGTATGTTCATAAAGTACCTACCATTCTACTCCCAAACGTGCGGGAATACCTGCATCAAAAGGATGTTTTATTTTTTTCATTTCTGTTACGTAGTCGGCTGCTTCTATCATGTAATCAGCAGGGTCGCGGCCGGTTAATACCAATTCCAAAGCTTCCGGTTTATTTAAAATAAATTCTTTTAGCATGTCTTTGTCAATCAAACCTAGATTATAGCTTGCCATAATTTCGTCTAAAATCAGCAAATCGCATTGCCTGTTTTGGGCATGGAGTATGGCTTGTTTTAATTGCTGTGTTTGATATGCAGTAACCTCTTTCTTTTGTTCCTCTGTCATATTCCATGTAAATGGTATATTGGGTTTTCCGCGTAATATAGTGATATTCGGCTGCTGGAGCAATATTTTTAATTCTCCTGTAGGACTGCCTTTTAAAAATTGTATGATAAATACCTTTTTGTTATTGCCTGCCGCACGAATGGCAAGCCCCATAGCAGCCGTGGTTTTTCCCTTTCCGTCTCCGCAGTAAATATGTGTGCAGCCTTTCATATTGTTCCCTCCAATATATCATAGATTTGTTTCATGTCCATATTATGTCTCATGGTATCTGCAAGAATTTTATATTGAGTTTCTTTGTATTTCTTTGTATCTATTGTTTTTATAGTAATATCGTTGATTCCTTTTGTTTTCAGCAAACCTTGTATGATGGCATTTACAACAGAAGTATCATCAAAAATACCGTGTACATAAGTACCGTATATGTTATCTTTCTGAGCGCCGTCTGCATTTTTATTTTCCAATAATGTTAGGGGAAGAACGGACTGGGTACTGTGCGTTTTACCCATGTGAATCTCGTATCCATGAAAAGGTAAATGAGTAAGATTGGAAAAGATACCGTTCATCTGTTCAAAACGGCCACTTATTTGTGTACGAGTTTTCTGTTGGTCAAACACAGTGGTAATGGGCAATAGCTCCATGCCGCGGATTTCTCCGCCTTCTTCTACATGGTAAGGGTCGCTGACAGACTGTCCCAGCATTTGATAACCGCCGCAAATACCAAAGATAGGTTTATCGCACGCGGCGTGTTTTTTCAAGCAGGCTTCTAAGCCTGTTTCGCGTAGCCATTTTAAATCTGCCATGGTATTTTTGGTACCCGGCAGAAAGATACAGTCAGGGTTCCCCAATTGTGCAGGAGAAGTAACGTAACGCAGAGAAACGCCTTCAAGATATTCAAACGGGTGAAAATCTGTAAAGTTCGAAATGCGTGGTAGTTTTATTACTGCCAAATCCAATAAACTGTGCCCGGATTGTTTGAAATGAAAGCGTTCGCTTAGACTATCCTCGTCGTCGATATCTACATTCATGTAGGGAAGTACACCCAGAACAGGAATATTGGTCAATTTGGTAAGCGTGTCCAGTCCCGGTTCTAAAATAGATTTGTCCCCTCGAAATTTGTTGATAATCAATCCTTTGATTCGGCGTTGTTCTTGTTCTTCCAGAAGCATAACAGTACCGTAAAGAGAAGCAAATACGCCGCCGCGGTCAATGTCTCCAGCCAAAAGTACGGGAGCATTTACCATTTCCGCCATACCCATATTTACGATATCTTCTTGTTTTAAATTAATTTCTGCAGGGCTGCCTGCGCCTTCTATCACAATGATGTCATATTGCGAAGAAAGTGTATGATATGATTCTAAAATATGAGGAACTAATTGTTTTTTATAAGAAAAGTAATTTTTAGCGCTCATGTTTCCAACTACTTCACCGTTGACAATCACTTGTGAACCGATATCATTGGTGGGTTTTAGTAAGATAGGATTCATCAGAACAGAAGGGGTAATTCCTGCTGCTTCGCATTGCATGACCTGAGCGCGGCCCATCTCCAGTCCTTCTGATGTAATATAGGAATTTAGTGCCATATTTTGAGATTTAAAGGGCGCAACACGGTATCCGTCCTGTTTGAATATACGGCATAAACCCGCAACAATAAAACTTTTACCAGCATTGGACATGGTACCTTGTATCATAATGACTTTTGCCATGGTTATACCTCCTGAAGGATTTGGTCTATTGCATGCAGCAGTTGCACATTTTCATCATGAGTGCGTATAGCAATGCGATAATATCCTTTTGTAAGTCCACGATAGTTTTCACAGTTTCGTATGAGAATATTATGTTCTTTGAGCTGCTGCTCCAATGGGATAGGACTGTAAAACAAGATATAGTTGGCTTTGGAAGGTATTACATTCATATTTCGTTTTTGCAGTTCCTGTATTAGAAAGGCACGTTCTGTGTCAATTAATATTAAACTTTGTGTCCAATATTCGTTACATTGTAGTGCCGCAATTCCAGCATGCTGCGCAGGGATTGATACACTCCAAGGTTGACCGCAATGGAACATTTGTTGTAACAAGATTTTGTTGGAACATATGCCAAAACCAAGACGAAATCCTGCCATAGCATATTGTTTTGTAAAAGCTCTTAATAGAAATAAGTTAGAATATGCTGCACATTCCGGCAGTAAACTTTGCGTGCTGTTGTCAGTTACAAATGGCAGAAAGCATTCATCTAAAAATAAAGTGATGCCATGTTGTTTGCAAACATTCAATATTTCTTTTAACAAGTTGGTTGGTATCACTTGTCCTGTGGGATTATTGGGGTTGCATAAAAATAGGACATCCGGATTTGGTGTCAATGTGGAAAGCATTTCTTCATAAAACAGTTCTGTGGTTAGGGAAAAGTCTGTTCCTGCCTGCAAGTTCAAATATGTAATATGGCAGTCAACAAGGTTTAACGCATGCTCATACTCTGAAAAAGTAGGCGCCAATAACAGTGCTTGTTTAGGCTTTTGAGCCAATGCAAATCGTGTGATTAAGTCGGCCGCGCCATTGCCGCATATGATATGATCTTGGCAAATATGGTAGTGATTTGATAAAGCTGTAGTTAATTCTCTGCAATACGGGTCAGGGTAATGTACGCAGACATCAAGAGAATTGATAACAGCTTGCTTTACCTGTTCGGGCAGTCCCAAAGGATTTATATTTGCTGAAAAGTCTAAAATAGGCATTTGGGTGCCTAAATTGCAATCATAGATATTTCCGCCATGGGTGTAAAAGTCCATAAGGTCCTCCTTTCTATTTAGATAAAACATAGAAATAACAGCGCTTTCAAACCTAGTCCTACTACAATAGCAATGCATGTTGTAATATATAATAAATGATTTGCTCTGCAAATATCCTTTGCTTCTATGGGACGGTCGGCATTGCCGATGGTTGGCTTTTTATGCAGTTTTCCAAAATAATATGCATCGCCGGCCAGTTGGATATGCAGTGCGCCTGCACATACAGCTTCCGTATGTGCGCTGTTGGGGCTTGCATGATTGCGTTTGTCCCTACGGTAAACACGAAATGCTTCTTTGGCATCATACCGTGCAAAAAAAGCGGCCAGAATCATTAAATAAGCAGAAATACGAGCAGGAATATAATTTAAAATATCATCCAGTTTGGCAGCGGTTGTGCCAAAATATTGATAACGTTCATTGCGGTAGCCAATCATGGAATCCATCGTATTGACGGATTTATAGAAAAATCCTAAAGGTGCGCCGCCGATAAGCATAAAAAACAAAGGAGCAATCACACCGTCGGATGTATTTTCAGCGACTGTTTCCACTGTTGCTTTTGCAATTTGTTCTTCCGTTAAATTGGCAGTGTCACGACCAACAATCATGGAAACGGCTTTCCGTGCGCCTTCTAAATTGTGCTGTTCCAGTTGGGCATATACTTTCATGCTCTCTGTTTTTAATGATTTTGCAGCAAGCATCTGATAGCAAAAGATAGAAGCGATTATAAAGTGTAATGCGGGATGAATCCAGTGTGCCAGTATTAAAATTCCAAGAGGAATTGCGGTGGAAATCAGAGGTACAATTACTGCAAGACAGACACCTGCAAACCGCTGCACTGCTTTAGATTTTTGAAAACAACCCTTCATGGATTTTTCCAGAGCGGAAATCAGTGCTCCCATCCAGCGAACAGGGTGAGGAATCCAGTGCGGGTCTCCAAAGCATATGTCCAATAAAAATCCTGTGAGCAATGCAAGTATAGAGATAGACAAATATAGCACAGGCGTCCTCCTTTTCATAACGTTTATTTTTTTAGTACAATCGGAATTCCACAGACTATGCGAATCACTTCTTCCGCTTGTTTTGCAATGTTACAGCAAATGCGTCCCACCGTTTCACGATAGCGCCGGTCAAATGCCTCCATTGGTACAACCCCGTTGCCTAATTCATTACATACAATGTATATAGAAGGATTATTTTTGCAAAGGCTGTCAATTTGTTTTTCAATCTCGTTTTCCGGAATAGGTTGTTCCAGTAAACGGCGAATATATAAATGCAGATGATCTAAAATATCACACTGAAGAATTTTCTCCTGTGTGCAGGTACTGCCGTCTGCAACGATGGGGGAGGGGGAGAAATACTCTGCCGCATATGCAGATTTTCCTTGAAAACTGCCTCCAATAATAAGCTTCATTTAAAATACCGCCCTTTCTATCAGTAAGCCTGCAGTGATGCCAATGAGGGTAGTCAGTTCGCATAGTTGCACCAAATAACCTGCAATATCTCCTGTAATGCCGCCAAACTGGCGATAACACATAATGCGTACATATAAAAATGAAAGCAGTGCACCTGCCAGAGCAAAGAAAGCGACAAACCAATCAATGATAAACAAAAGTGTTGCTGTGATGATAAAATAACCAATCATTGTGCAGGCTACAGTGCGTTTTTGTGCAGCGTCTGTGAATGTGTGCAGTAATCCACTGCTTTTGGCACTGCGAAATGTAACTACGGCAAAACCGCTGATACAGCGGGAAAGCAAAAAGCTGCACATCAGTAATAAGACGCTGTGTAAATTCCCTGCAAGTTCTGTTGCAAAACCTGCATACAATAAGAAGTACAAACAGCAAAATAGCACTGCAAATGCGCCTGTGTGTGGGTCTTTTAATATTTCTAACTTTTTTTCTCTTGGCTGGCGGGAGCTGAGTGCATCAACTGTGTCACAGTAACCGTCTAAATGAATACCGCCTGTTACCAGTACAGGAATAGCAGCAATCACGCAAGCGAACAGAAAGGAGTGGATATGGAGCCACTGACAAAGATAGAACCAAAGCAATACAAGCAATGCAATGGGAATGCTAATCAGTGGAAAAAAGCACATGGTATATCGCATGTCTTTTGGATTCCATTCAAATTTTGGCATAGGAATTTTAGAATACATCCCAAATGCAATACAAAAAGAGCGCAATAAGCTCATATAATTTCTCCTTTCCGATAGGGAATTGGAATACCGCATACAACTTCATATATTTCGTTGGAAGTGCGGCACAGCTCTTGATGCAGGTATCCTAAATCGGACAAATATTGCGTCGTAGTAGAATCGTAACAGATACCGTCGCTGAAAATTTCATTGGAAACGACAATCAAATGCTGACAGTGTGATTGTAGATGTCTAATCTCCTGCAATAAAGAGGGTACAGCGTAGGCTGCTTTGTTGCTTGAAAACATCTCGTTTGCCAACAAATTAGACAAGCATTCCAGAAGAACAATACTGTCAGACGGAATCGTAATACTTCCAATATCTTTGGACACTTCAAGGGTTTGAAACGGTTTGTCCGCACGCATTTGCCTATGGCGCGCAATGCGCTGTTTGCTTTCTGCATCGCTTGCGCACATAGTGGCAAGATATAAAAGAGGCGCATTGCAGTTATGTGCCAAAGAAGCCGCATATTGTTCCGCGTATTCTGATTTTCCGCTGGCAGAGCCACCAAAAATAAATGTTAACATCATATACCGTCTTTCTGTTATTGCATCAAATTATTAAGTTAGAGGTTGATAGGGTTCCATGTCGAATTGTTCAAAGGTACTCATGGTCTGGTAGATATCTGTTGTCATTTCCAAAAGAGGAAATACCGCTACAGCGCCTGTCCCTTCTCCAAGACATAACTCACAATTGATGAGAGGTTTTAACCGCAGTGCTTCTAAAATCATAGCTGCTGCAGGTTCTTTTGATACATGGGAAGGAATCAGATAAGGCTGTACCTTTGGGCAGATGTTTACTGCCAATAAAGCCGCCGCCCCCGAAACAAAACCGTCTATTACCACAGGTACACGGTGTATGGCGCCACCCAAAAACAAGCCGGTCATTCCTGCAATGTCCAATCCTCCTACCTTACTGAGAACATCAATTGGGTCATTACAATTGGGTGTGTGTTTCTCGATTGCCTGCTCAATTACGTGTACTTTATGCCGTAATCCATCTGAAGATAAGCCGGCACCCTTTCCTGTCACCTTCTCTACAGGTACTTTAAGTAGTACGCTGGCAATTGCACTGCTGGTGGTTGTATTGCCAATGCCCATTTCTCCTGTGGCAATCAGGCGGTAGCCTTCTTGTTTTAATTCTGCAACAAGGTCAATGCCTACTTGTATTGCCTGCAGTGTTTGTTCTTTTGTCATAGCAGGAGTATGCAGCATATTTTGTGTGCCATATGCAATTTTTTTACAGCGTAGTCCTTTTACGGAAATATCAGATGCAATTCCAATGTCAACGGGAATCACATCTGCTTTTGCAGCTTGTGACATAACGGTTACGCTGGTTTGAGAGGTAGCAAGGCTTTGGGCAACTAATGCGGTAATTTCACTGCCTACCTGAGAAATTCCTTCTGCAACCACACCGTTGTCTGCGCAAAGAATGACAGCGCAGCGTTTTGAAATATCAATGTGATGATTTCCCGTGATGCCTGCAATTTGTGTGATAGTTTTTTCTAAAAGACCTAAGCTATTTAGTGGCTTTGCAATGCTGTTCCAACGGCGGACAGCCATATCCATGGAAGGTTGATGCAAAGGTCCGATTTGTTCTAGCTGTATTTGTAATTGATTCATAAAAACGATTCCTTTATTTGAGTTTCGTTGAATGGTTACAGCAAACCTGCATAAAACGTTCCGCAATCATTGGGTTTGCATAAAAATGCAGATGAGGAAATCCTGCCCAAAGCGTGTTGGAAGCATGAATACAGGAGCGCACCTTTTTGCTGTTTGGTTTTACAGCAAGGCAAGCATTGCCATCATTGCTGCTATACTGGTAATGAAATTCGTGGATTGGCAGTTGTTCCCCTTGATTTAATAAGAGAGTGTTCTTATTTGCTGTCAGCATAAAATATCCGAAGTTTTGTAAACGCTTGGCAGTTTGTACATGTTCGGGAAAGACACCTACCATTGTTTTGGGATTTCCTTGCTCATTGCTCATGGTTTGATGCAAATAAGAAAATCCACTGCCTTCCGCAATGCATGGCAGCCCATGTTTTAAAGCATCATAGATACTTTGAAGCATGGTTTGGTTATTTGAAAGCTCGTCTACGTATAAGTCGGCATAACCGCCTCCCAAAAGCAAACCGTCCAAATCACTTGGAAGTGAAGTGTCGTGTATGGGGCTAAAGGGTATGAAATTTGCGCCCAATTCTGTGAGCAGTTCCAAATTGTCTTCATAATAAAAACAAAAAGCGGCGTCTTTGGCAATTCCTATATTAACAGGTGTTTTGCTTGTTGCCGCAGAAGCAAAACAGAAGGCAGTATTTGTGATTTCGTTTGCGGTATTTGCCAATGCAAGCAATCCATCTATGTCAATGGTGTCTTCCGCTTGTTTTGCTAAACGCTGAAGCTGTGCTTGAATTTGAGGAAGTTCGCCGGCGGGAATCAACCCCAGAGGGCGGCTTTCCAGTATACAATCTTCCATAAAAGGCAAATAACCATATACCGTAACAGGAAGTTGCTCTTCAATCAGCATTTTTAGACGAGGGTACATCATAGGGGAAATCTGGTTTAAAATAACACCCTCAATGGCGCTGTCTTTTTTATAATGTAAAAATCCTTGAATCAAAGGAACTATGGAAGTGGATATGCCTTTGCCATTTATAATCAATACAGTAGGTGTTTGTGTTGCCTTAGCAACAGAATATGTGCTGGCGGCAGTAGTGTTGCCTCCAAGACCGTCGTAATAACCCATTACGCCTTCTATAATGGAAATATCAGTATGACGGCTATTTTTACAAAGCAAATGCTTCATCACCGGTTCTGTCATCATAAATGGGTCAAGATTTCTTGCTTTTGTTCCAATGACTTTGCTGTGAAACATAGGGTCCACATAGTCAGGTCCGCATTTAAAAGAAGAAACGGATTGTCCGCGGTTCATAAGCGCCTGTAAAATACCACAGGTTACGGTGGTTTTACCGCTTGCACTGCTGGGGGCTGTCAATAAAATTCGTGGTAACTGCATGGTACCCTCCTTATGTGCGCTGTGCGGTTATGATGTAAACGGGATTTTGACCCATCATCATATGGTACCTGCCCATATGTTTTGCTTTCGAGATACAGGCTTGTGTAATATCCAAAACAGAAAGTTCCAACTCTTTACAACAGGCAATAAACTCTGTTAATGTTTCAATAGAAATAGCGGTTATGACAATGCGAACATCAGGATTTTTTTCCAAAAGTAAGGATAAAATCTCTTTCATATTGCCCGATGAGCCGCCTAAGAATACTTTATTGGGAGCGGGCAGTTCTTTGCAGATGTCAGGCGCTGTGCCGCGGACAATGTTCATACAGTCAGCACCCAATTGAGCTTTGTTTTGTTCCAGCAGGGCAAGTGCTTCAGGATTCTTTTCAACCGCATATACACAGCCGTGTGGAATTTGCAGTGCAATTTCAACCGCAACGGAACCGGTACCCGCACCGATGTCGTACACAATATCATGAGGTTCCAATTGCAGTTTGGAAAGAGAAATACTGCGTACTTCACTTTTGGTCATGGGAACATTGCCGCGAATAAAAGATTCGTCAGGCAAACCATGAGTTACAATTTTGGACTGTGAATTTGTATGTTCGATTAACATTACGCTTAAAGCAGGAAATGACTGCTTTGCCAAAGTTTCAGCGGTGCCGCTGACAATGGATTCGTTTTCATAGGATAAATTGCTTCCTACAGAAACAACTGCGTCCTGCATTTGATATAAACAAAGCTCTTTGCAGATGTTTTCCACAGAATAAGCCCCGCCTGTTAATAAAAAAGTTTTTGGATTGGTGCGCACAGTGGAAATCCAGGGAGTTTCTCTTCCGTGCAGGCTGATGATTGCGATATCGTCCCAGGGAATTTGCAGTTTGGCACAGAAATAAGAAAGACTGCTGATTCCGCAGATGTGTTTTATTTCGTATTCTTTTTCTTGTTCCCGCTGTTTGAATTGATTGGTAAAACTTTTGGCGCCGCTGTAAAATCCTGTATCGCCCGAAAATAAAAGACCTATGTTTTGATACTCCGGATGCTGTAAAATATAATCGCAAATTTCATTTGTTTTACAGGAAGCAAACGTACTGCAAGTCACATGTGAAAAGGAAGACAGCATCCGTGAGGCGCCAATGAGCAAATCGCAGGATTCAATTGCGTGTTTCGCGGCAATGGTAAGGGTATCCGGATTGCCAAGACCGATGCCGATACAAGTAATTTGTTTCATACGTGATAACCTCCTGTTTGTGGGTTATATCTCATTGCGAAAAAAGTCGTTTGCAATGGACAATACAGTATTGATTTCTTGTTCCGTATGAGCGTTGGAAATAAACATTGCCTCAAATTGAGCAGGAGCAAGATAAATACCGTGGTTTAACATATATTGAAAGTATTTGGCATACAGAGAAGTGTCTGCTGTTTTTGCCGACGCATAATCGTTAACCGATTGTTCTGTAAAGAACAAACAGTTTAAAGAGCCAATGCTGTTTACCGTAAAGGGGAGCTCGGCTTCTTCTAAAATAGACTGAAAACCGTCTCGCAATATAACACCCAGATGGTTGATATGTTGATATATTTGAGGATTTTCTTTTAACATGGTTAGCTGGGTGATGCCTGCCGCCATAGCAACAGGATTGCCGCTTAATGTACCTGCCTGATAAACAGAGCCAACAGGGGATACCGTTTCCATAATTTCACGTTTTCCTCCGTATGCACCCACAGGCATGCCTGCGCCGATAATTTTTCCGTAGGTAGTAAGGTCAGGAGTCACTTGGAACCAACCCTGAGCGCCATCCATTTCCAAACGGAAACCAGTAATTACTTCATCAAAGATGAGTACAGAACGATATTGGTCACACAGCGCGCGCAGTTGTTGTAAAAAGTTAGCTTGCGGACATACAACGCCCATATTTGCTGCAACAGGTTCTATGATAACAGCGGCAATTTCGTTGGGATATGCTTCAAATAATTCACGAACACTGTCGATATTGTTATAAATTGCGGTTAAAGTATCTTGCGCACAGCCTGCAGGTACACCTGCACTGTCAGGAATTCCCGCTGTCATCACACCGGAACCTGCTTTTACCAACATAGCGTCTGAATGACCGTGGTAACATCCTGCGAACTTGATAATCTTATCTTTTTTGGTATAACCGCGTGCGGCACGAATAGCACTCATGACTGCTTCCGTTCCTGAATTTACCATACGTACCATTTCAATCGACGGGACCATAGAAGTAATTAAATCAGCCATTTGTACTTCCAATTCCGTTGCCGCGCCAAAACTCAATCCTTTTTTTGCTGTTTCTATGACAGCGTTGCATATCTCGGGATGATTGTGTCCCAAAATCATTGGTCCCCATGAGCCGACAAAATCAATGTATTGGTTTCCGTCCACATCTTTTATGGAAGAACCTTTTGCTTCCTGAATAAAACGAGGGGTACCACCTACACTGCCGAATGCACGTACAGGGCTGTTTACACCGCCGGGAATTAATTCTTGCGCCAAAGCGAATAACTGTTCTGAACGCGTCATCATCCAATTCTCCCTTCGTCCATAAATTTTGCCAGTTCTTTTGCATGGTAAGAAATCAAAATAGTTGCGCCGGCACGATAAATGCCAACAGCCGTTTCGCAAATTAGTGCCTCTCTGTCTACCAGACCTGCGTTTGCGGCAGCCTCAATCATAGCGTATTCGCCGCTGACGCTGTAAGCGGCAACAGGTACATGAGACTGATTGGCTGTTTCACGCACAATATCCAAGTAAGACATAGCCGGTTTTACCATAATGATGTCAGCTCCTTGCGCAATGTCCTGTTCTGCTTTTTTGAGCGCTTCCTTTCTATTATGGTAATCCATTTGATAGGTCTTTCTGTCGCCAAATGCGGGAGCGGAGCCTGCTGCGTCACGAAATGGTCCGTAGAAAGCGGAAGCGTATTTTACGGCATAAGACATAATAGGCGTGTTGGTATAGCCATGTTTGTCCAACTCATGGCGCAGTGCTAAAATACGTCCGTCCATCATATCGGAAGGCGCTACCATATCGGCGCCTGCTTGTACATGGGACAAAGCTGTTTTTGCCAGTACAGGTAAGGTGCTGTCGTTATCTATGGTTTCACCGCAGAGCATTCCGCAATGACCGTGAGAGGTATATTCGCATAAGCAGACGTCAGTAATATAATATAAGTTTGGAAATTCTTTTTTTGCAAGCTGCAAAGCAGTTTGAATGACACCGTCTTGCGCATAAGCGCCTGAAGCACAGGCATCTTTATGATTTGGAATGCCAAACAACATGACACTGCGAATACCTATGTTTGAAAGGTGTTCCAATTCAAACAATAAGGTATCAGGAGAATAACGATATTGCCCCTGCATGGAAGGGATTTCTTCTTTGATATTGGTTCCTTCTTTTACAAACATGGGATAAATCAGAGATGATTTGGAACAGCGTGTTTCACGCACCAATTCTCTTAATATAGGGGTACCTCTCAAACGTCGGCTTCTTTCCAATAAATCCATATCAGTTACGCTCCTTTTTTGCTGTTTCGGTTTCTACAATGGTTTGTACAAGACTGTCAATGGTGGCTTCTTTTGCTATGATACAATTTACAAATCCGGATTTTTTAGCCTCATCGGCGGTTTGATTTCCAATACAATAAGCACGCAGATGAGTAAAGGATTGATTTTGCATGACATTGCAAAATCCTCTAACCGTAGACGCACTGGTAAATGCTACTGCATCTACATTCTCTAAAGAACAAGGAACAGGGGTTTCATAAACCGTGCGATAGACTGGTAAATCAATATAAGAAATATTGTGACCTTCCAGTATTTTAGGCAAACAAGGGGTTCCGTCCATGGCTCGGGGCAGCAGTATGGTTTCTCCCTGCTTTACGTGTTTGACAAGTCCCTGTGCCAGTGCCTCTGCATGATATATCTCAGGTATATAGTCAGTAAAAATGCCATATGCTTCAATTGCTTTTTGGGTAGCACGTCCGATAGCGGCAAATTTTAAATGTGCTAATTTGCGGATATCTATGTGTTGCGCTTTTAATCGCTGGAAAAAGACAGTCACACCGGTAACGCTGGTAAATACCAGCCAGTGTACTTGATACAGGTGTTGTAATTGATGGTCCAATGCAGGATTTTCCACAATTTCTTTTGTGCGAATTGCAGGCAGTTCTATGACATCCGCGCCCAAATCGCGCAGTTTTTTGGAAAAGGAGGAAATTAGCTGACGCGGTCTTGTTACAATAATGCGGCTTTGTCCTAAAGGACGTTTTTCTGCCCATGCAAATTGCTCTGCAAGAGTACAGACAGTTCCCACTACAATGATAGCCGGTGTTTGAATATTTGCTTGCTGTGCTTTTTTAGGCAGTGTTTTTAAATCAGCAACAATACGCCTTTGATGAGCAGTGGTACCTTGTTCTAAAATTGCGGCGGGTGTGTCAGCGGCTTTTCCTGCTTGCACCAAACCGCTGCAAATATTGTCAAGAGCGCTGACCCCCATGAGAAATACAAGCGTACCTTCCAGTTGGGATAAGACCGTAAAATCCAAAGCATCGTTTTTATCAGCTTTTTTATGTCCTGTGATGATATGAACAGAAGAAGCAAAGTTACGATGAGTAACAGGAATGCCTGCATAGGCAGGGACAGAAACGGCAGATGTTACGCCGGGCACTACTTCAAATGGAATGTGATGTTTTTCCAGTAATTCTAATTCCTCTCCGCCACGGCCGAACAAAAAGGGATCTCCGCCTTTTAGTCGAACCACATGATTTCCCTTTTGCGCTTCACTTAACAATAGTAAGTTGATTTCTGCTTGCGGCATGGTATGATTGCCTGCACATTTTCCTACATTAATTTTTTGAGCAGAGTCCGGAATCATATTTAAAATACCTGTTCCAACTAATTTATCGTATAAAACGACGTCTGCCTGCTCCAATACTTCTTTTCCTTTCAGTGTTAACAGTCCCATATCTCCGGGACCTGCGCCTACCAGCCATACTTTTCCTTGTTTCATATGCTTAGAGCCTGCCTTTCATTGTTTGTGCTAACTGTTCCCCAAGTTGCACAGCATTTTCTGTAGTTCCTATGACAGAATCAATTACATATTCCCATTGATGTTCTTTTGCATATAATCCCGTTAACTTTAATTCCGTTCCATGTATCTGTGCATATGCAGCAATGGGGGAGGAACAACCTCCATCTAATGTACGGACAAACGCGCGTTCCGCTAAAGCGGCATATTCGCTTTCTTTATTATGAACACAAGTAAGAAACGAAACATCTTCATTTTTTCGACTTTGCACAGCCAAAATGCCTTGTCCTGCCGCAGGAATCATTTCGTCTGTGGAAAAATAGCGGCTGATGCGTTCAGATAATCCCACACGCTGTAATCCTGCACCTGCCAATACCAAAGAAGAAAATTCTCCGCGATCCAGTTTTTGCAATCTGGTAATGATATTGCCTCGTACAGGCAGGCAATGGCAGGAAGGAAACAGCTTTTTCAACTGTATTTGTCTGCGAAAGCTGGAGGAACCTATTTGGGAAGTTATATCTTCAAAGTGCTGTGTTTGGGGTAACACTAATACGTCCCTGGGATCACCACGTTTTGGAAGTGTCGTAATGGGAAACTCAGGATTTTCTTCCATAGGCATATCTTTCAGACTGTGGACACAGCAGTCAATGCGACCTTCAGCTAATGCTATATCAAGCTCTTTCACAAACAGACCTTTGCCGCCGATTTTATCCAGTGTTTGATTTAAAATGATATCACCTGTTGTTTTCATGGTAACCAGTTCAAACTGAATTTCAGGATGATATTTTGTAACAGCATGTATAATCAATTCCGTTTGCATAACGGCGAGTTTGCTGTCACGACTGCCAATACGGACAATACGTTTATTCATGGCAGGCTCCTCCTTCCTCTAAAAGTTGTGTTTTTATGTGGTCGATACGTTTGGCAACACGTCTGGCTTGTTTATGATAAACACCGCTGGATGTAACGCCAATGACAACATTGTCCTGTTGGACGACAGCTGGAAAGTAAAAATCACATAATTCTTTGCAATGGCACGCATTGACAGGAATATGATGCGTTTTGCATTCCATTACAATTGCTTCATTGACGGTGTGGTCGTTGGTAGCAGCCAGTACTATTTCAAAAGAATTACAATCGCCTGCTTGATATGTACGGAAATAAGCTACAATGCGTTTTTGTTCCGCATGTTGTCTTAGTGTATCTGTGCATTCAGGCGCTATCATAGTAATTTGACAGCCAAAGCGCAGCAGTGTTTGGATACGGCGCTGTGCAATGATACCGCCGCCCACAACCAAAATCCGTTTATTTTTTATATTGCAGAAAAAAGGAAAATAAGGAATTACATCTTTTTCTTTTTTCTGCAAGGTAAAATCCTGTACCAATTTTTGAATTAGCTGTTCAAGGGAATAACCTGTCTCTTTTGTTGGACGACCAATCACAATGGGGATGACATTTGCTTTTCTTGCTGCCTCCAATTTTTCGTCCAAACCACCATTACTACCGGAATCTTTTGTGACCATATAATTAGCATTGATTTGCTTTAAAATAGCTTGATTTAACTCAACCGTAAACGGTCCTTGCATACAAATCAAATGCTTGCCTTGAAATCCTAATGCAATGCACTGTTCTACAACAGAAACCATAGGAAGGACGCGAGCGTATAAGCGTTCCTTAAAATGTTCAACAGCTGTGTAAGCTGCCAGTTCCTTGCTGCCTGTTGTAAGAAGCACAGTGCCACTTGTTTGGTTTAAGTAGGAAATGCATTCCTGTGTATTGGATACAAACACGCAATTTTCATATTCACCGTTTTCTCTGAGCAAGCGTAAATAGGGAACAGATTTATTTGTACAGGCAGATTGAATATTCTGTGTGACGTCCACCGCATAAGGGTGGGTGGCATCAACGACACAGTCAAATGCATGTGTAGATAAAAAGGATTCTATTTGCGTACCATCCATACGCTGTGCGTGAATGGTAATTTGTTTGTTTTGAGGCAGTACTTCTTTTCCGTATTCTGTGGCAACACATGCGTGAATTTGAACGTGATATTGGCATAATCGTTCAATCAATTGACGGCCTTCCGTGGTACCTGCAAAGATTAAAATCTGTTTCATAGTTACGCTCCTTTCTGAATATTTTCAATATGTATATTTAGAAAACACATCTATTGTTTGTACTATCATTTTGTTAAAAATGATGATAGGGGAGAAATAGTGTTTCTGAAGTTTCGATGAATATGATTTGCAAAGAGCAGCGATAAAAAACGCGTTTTTACTATATTCCAGTAACTTTTATTTTGTGAATTGAGAAAGTGACAGGGGGAATATCGCATTACCAATCTTCAATACGGTTTATTTTATAAGACTAGAAATGATAAAAGAAATATGGCTTTGCCGTATTTCCAATGAACTTAATTTTGCTTTGCAAAATTAAGTTCTATAACCGCGGGGAGTAACCATTTTTCCATTAATAACCTTCGTTTGAGAATTGCCAATATAAACAGTGGTGAACATATCAACTTTAGTAACTGACAATTCTTTTAAAGATAATAACTGAGATATTTGCCCCTCTCTGCCAATGTTTTTTACGTATCCGCATACGGTGTGGGGGGATTGGTGCTCCATAATGATACTGCATGCTTTTTCTAAATAATCACTTCGCTTTTTACTGGAAGGATTGTATAAACATATGACAAAATCCGCCTTTGCCGCACTGCGAAGTCTTGTTTCAATTAACTCCCAAGGAGTAAGTAAATCGCTGAGAGAGATAATTGCAAAGTCATGAATGAGCGGTGCGCCAAGAACTGCCGCCCCACTGCAAGCGGCTGTAATACCTGGAATAACTTCAATTTCAATGGGGGGATAGTCTATGCTTAACTCATAGATAAGACCTGCCATTCCGTAAACACCTGCATCTCCGCTGCATACCATGGAAACGGTTTTTCCTTTGACCGCTTCTTCAATTGCCATACGGCATCGGTCGACTTCCTGTTTCATGGGAGTAGTAAGGATTTCTTTATCGTCTGTTAAGTGCTTAATTAAGTCAATATAAACCGTGTATCCTGCAATCACATCACTGTCTGCAATGGCAGCCATTGCTTTTGGCGTCATTTGTGTTTGTTCTCCGGGCCCCAGTCCAATTACATATAATTTCATCACAATCTCCTTATCATTTGGTATCCTCAGCTGATTTTGCCAATGCTTCCATACAAACTTGGAAGTGTTCCTGTGACAAATGTTCCCGCAATCCATAAAGCAATTTTGCAACCGCTTTGTTCGCGGCAGTATCAATGGTATCCTGCATAGCAATGGATTGTTCCTTATGTAAACGGCAATCCTTCAAAGATTTTGCCGTGCGAAGGTGTACATCTTGTGCAACCGTTTTACTGATAGATTGAATGGTAGGCACCCACTCACGGAATGCATACCAGTTCTCAAACTCTGTTTGGTATTCTAACAAAATCTCTTTTGCTTGTTGTATTTGTTCCATTGTTGCAACGGAAGGAGGCAAAGAAAGATCATCCATATCAAATAATGAAACGTTTGGTAGTTGTGTAACACTACTGTCTATATCTCGCGGCATGGCAAGGTCAATAAAGATATGCGGCTGATTATCCAGTATAGATACCAAATCCTGTCTTTTTAGGGTTTGGTGGGGGCTAAGTGTTGCACTAATCACTACACGAAACAGATTGATTCTTTCAATGCGCTCATCATAGTTTAGAACGCGGCAATTGGCAGGAATGATAGCTTCGCGACTGTGATGATTGCGAAGTGTCATAGTTACTCTGCAGCCTTCTTTTTGCAATGCCGCGACAGCTAATCGTCCCATTTCTCCGTTACCGATTACCAGGCACGGCAGCTGCTGCATAGGCAAATGGAGTTTATCCTTTAGTAAAGCGACAGCTCCCAGTGCGACCGTGTGGTCGGCAGTTGTTAATCTTACTTTTGTTTTTACTTCTTTTGCCGCAGTGATTGCGGTACGAAATAATACTTCCAATACAGTATCGGTAGTACCATTGATTCTTGCGGTGGAAAGCGCGTCTTTTACTTGCGATAATATTTGATCTTCACCAAATATTTGAGAATGCAGTCCGCAGGTCAATTCCAGCAAATAAGAAACAGCATCTTTCCCGGAACGCTCTATAAAAAATGACTGATACTGCTCTACAGGTACTTGCAAAGCATCGCATAATACGGTAGTTGGAGATAGGGAAGAAAGCATTGCTTCGGGAGCAGAAATCCACAGTTCGGTTCGATTGCAGGTAGAAAGAATGATACAGCTGTCCAATTGATAGGTTTGCAGAATGAATTGTTCCAATTCCTGAATTTTGGAGGGAACAAGAGAAAAAGCTTCGCGTTTTTCCACAGAAGCTTTTGTATAGTCAATACACGTGGTTTTAATATTCAAATGTAACCCTCCAGTCTTGCAGTGCCGCTGCAAATGTAACTCCGTTTTTTGATAATTTGGGCACAATCAGCGCTCCCTGTTGAGAACCCAGAACACAGGCGCGTTCACAAACATTGTCCACACCTGTGGTTTGTTTCACAAATGCAGAGGAAGCAAATGTTCCTTTTGCACAGGTAAGCTGTTCGGAAGAATAAAATTGCATTGGCAGTTGGTGCCGTTTGCAAAATTCTAGCAGTCCGGGCTCGTCTTGTTTTAAGTCAACAGAACACACCTGTTTTATGCTGTGTAGAGAAATTCCTTCCTGGTGTAAACAGTCCAATACAAATGTTTCAATGGTGTCTGCACAAGTACCGCGCTTGCAGCCAATGCCGATTGATACCAGTTTGGGAATCAAGTGCAGGGTTTGCTGAAATGGAGAGGAATCTTCATATACGGAAATCATCGCTCCCACAGATGCAGAATCTGCTGTAAATCCTTTGGGCAACTGCGGCAAAACAAACCAATCTGCAGTCATGCCCACAGGTTCCCCTCGCAGCAGCCGTGCGGAAATTTCTTTTGCAATCTTCATGTCTCTGATGAAAAGGTTATGGCAGGAAGCCCAACTGTCAATGGAAAATAAACCGTTTACATCTGTAGCAGTGGTAATCACAGGGGTGGCGTGTATTGCATGAGCTACGGACAGCGTTAATTCATTGGCCCTTCCAATGTGGCCTGAAACCAGAGAAATAGCAAACTGTCCTTTTTCATCTGTTACCACAACAGCAGGGTCAGTGGTTTTACTTTTTAAATGAGGTGCAATGGCACGTACGGCAATGCCGCAGGCACTAATAAAAATAATGCCGTCATAGTTTGAAAATGCATTGCTAGTCCATGTATTTAAATCATTCCCATAAGAGGAGACAGTTTCATCTGCCAGTTTATTTGTGGTAAAGAGCATGCAGGAATCTTGAGAAAGCGCTTTGAATAAACGAATGCTCAAATCTTTTCCTGCTGCGGTAAAACTGATGATTGCCAGCTTCATAAAACATCACCTCTTGTTTGTTATAAATCAGAAGTTCCTTTGCGGAATTCATGGGTAAATGACGGATGATACAGCAAAGAACGGTCATATTCATTTCCTAAACAGTTTCCTACAATAATTAGAGCTGTTTTTGTAATATTATGTTCTTTTGCTGTTTGAGCTAAAGTTGCAACGGTACAATGGCAAACTTTTTCATCATCCCAAGTTGCTTTATATACAATTGCCGCAGGTGTATCGGTCTGATAACCACCTGCTAAAAGGCGCTGGCTTAATTGTTCCAGCATACCTGTGCTCAAAAAGATGACCATAGTTGCCTGATGAGTTGCAAGCAATGCAATTTCTTCTTTTTCCGGTACGGGAGTTCGTCCCGCCATGCGTGTAATGATGACAGACTGAGATACATTCGGTAGAGTATACTCCGCTTTTAGCGCCGCGGCCGCACCGCAAAAAGAACTGACGCCGGGAACAACGTCATATGGAATGTTATCTTTGTCCAGTTGGTCCATTTGCTCTCTGATAGCACCGTATAAACTAGGATCTCCCGTATGAAGACGTACGGTCATTTGATTTTTTGATTCCGCCTGCTTCATGACCGCTATCACTTCCTCTAACGTCATGGAAGCACTATTATAGATGTTGCATGATGCTTTAGCATACTGCAATAATTCAGGATTGACCAAAGAACCTGCATAGATAATCACATCAGCTTCTGTTAACAGTTGATGACCGCGCATGGTAATTAAATCTGCTGCGCCTGGTCCTGCACCAACAAAATGAATCATTGTTTGCCCTCCTCTTTGCAGACAATAATAGAAAAATAACTTGCTTCATTTGTGGCCTCATCTAAAGACTGAAATATATGTTCCTGTTCCAGTCCGCAATTCTGAACCATTTTTGCATTCTCATAGTAACCGTATTGTTTTAAAAGTCCTTTTACTTGCTCCACAGAACGACCTGTTTTCATAATAACCTTGGTACCTTCGGTTTGCAGCATTTGTTCCGTACAGGGGTAAGAACCGGGAATGATGTGCAGCGGTTGTTCTGCTTCAGCAAGACTGGTACCCAATTTTGCGGCTACAGCGCAAAAGGAAGGTACACCGGCAATCATTTGTGCCTGATATCCTTGTTTTACAACACGCTGATGAATGTACCAATAGGTAGAATAAACGGAAGGGTCGCCCAATGTTAAAAAGGCAATGTCTTTTCCTTCTTTTAAAATGCCAATGATTTGTTTGGCAATCTCGTCACGATTGGTATCAATCATATTTTTATCTTTTGTCATGGGAAAGTGCAAGGACAGCACTTCTTTTTCATGAATATGCGGTATGGTTTGTTCCGCAATGCTCAGAGCCACGCGGCGGGATTCTCCCGTTTTTGGTACTGCAATCACAGGACTTTGCTCTATAATCCTGACTGCTTTCAGTGTAATCAATTCCGGGTCTCCCGGGCCAATTCCTACGCCGTATAAAGTTCCGTTCATACGTTTTACTCCTTTGTTTGTATATCATGGGTACATATTTTCTGCACTTGCGATGTTTCTCCCAAATAACCATGCTGATTTGAAAAAAGAATCGCACCTATTTTCACTTGTTCACCAACGCGGTGAGTCAAATGTATCTCAATTTTTTCTAATATGGAAGTCATTACTTGTTTTGTTAGATTGCGTTCTTCGAGCAAGTCTAATACTTGGTCAGTGGTGATACAAGCCATAATATCCTGTATTAACCGGCAGTCAGCACAGTACATTGCTGTATGAGCTGCAAACAATTCCATACGGCAGTCTGCCATGTTGGAATGGGTATTCATGATACCGCCTGCCAACTTAATGAATTTTCCAATATGTCCAATACATAAAATACGTTTAAACCCCAGTTCAACCGCTTTGTCCAAGGTTTGCCCAATATAATTGCTGCATTTAATGCTACGGCTTAAATCTAAATTGATGTTCTCCCGTACAAAATGTTCGCCATAATTTCCGGGAGTAATTAAAAGTGTTTTTTCAGTGTTGTTGGCGGCAAGCATGTTCAGTTCAATATAAATAGATTCAATTAATGCTTGTTCACTCATAGGTTCCACAATTCCGCTGGTTCCCAAAACAGAAATACCACCTTCAATGCCCAGTTTGGGATTAAACGTTTTTTGTGCCAGTTCCACGCCTTTTGGAATGGATATGGTTACACAAAAACCGCCGGCGTAATCATAGTCCTCTCTGATTTGCTCCAATTCCTGTTTTATCATTTGGCGAGGAACGCGGTTAATGGCGACCTCACCAATGGGTTGTTCCAACCCTGCTTTTGTGACAGTTCCAACACCAATGCCGCCTTTTAAAGAAATGGTTGGTTCTGTTTGTTTTTCAACGGTTGCGTATACAAGTACGCCGTTTGTAATGTCAGGATCGTCGCCGCTGTCTTTTTTTATTGCACATATTACACTGCTTGATGTAATTTTTACATCGTGTAAATCCAAATGGAGTAAGATGCCTTTTGGCGTCATTAAGTCTATCTTCTTGAAAGGAGACTGGCACAGAAGCATCATAGCCGCAGCTTTTGCGGCTGCCGCAGCACAGGAACCGGTTGTGTATCCACAGCGTAGTTTTTGTCGGTTTTTATAGACGTAATACTCCATGCTATGCTCCCTTTCTTCCTTTGGAGTAAAAATAAAATGTCACTTTCTCTTTACAGAAAATGACATGCAAAAGAAAACTTGAGTGTGCTCAAGTTTTGTCTTGCATTTCAGTGCCGTAAAATACAAGCAACAGGTCGGTAATCCGGCTGTTACGGTAACGTACTTGCGCGGGATTTTCGCCCAACTTCCCCGAGGGTTCCTGTTTACAGTATGAAATTGTCTTTTGAAACGGTTTCCGCTTTGTCCAGATGGGAGGCAAACAATTGTCCTGTTTCAGGAAAAGAACCCAGACCGTCAAGCTGTACCGTAACTTGGAATCCTTCTTTTTCTAAAATAGATTTCCAAGAATCTGGCTCTTCTCCAGCCATGTCGTTTTGTGCATGGTCGCCTGCAACAATCATAAACGGCATTAAATGCACACGGGTAATGTTATGTTTTTTTAATCTGCCGATGATATAGTCAAGATTTGGAAATCCCTCTACCGTACCTACATAAACATGCTCGTGTCCCAATGCACGAAAGGTATTTTCCAGCTGACAATAAGAGGCGTTTGCGTAATGTGCGGTTCCATGTCCCATAAATACCAAAGCTGCTTCTTCTTTTGGAGCAGGTGCGTATTTCATCACAATATCGCAGCAGGCTTTATAATCATCTTCAAAGGTAAGCAATGGACGGCCAATTTGAATTTTATCGAATTTGTCTGCAAATGTGGATAAGGCTTTATACATTTTTTCAAATTCAAATCCATTGATGATATGAAGCGGCTGACAGAGCACCTCTTTATATCCTTTTTGATACAGTTGTTCCATCAGTTCTTCGGGAGTAAGCACGTATTGTCCTTGCTCTCGTTTTAGTTTTGCAATTACCATTTTGGAAGTGAATGCACGGAAACAATCATATTCTTTTGCATGACAGGACAGGATAGATTCGATTTGCATAATGGCATCCTGTGCCAACGTATATGTGGTGCCAAAACTAATGACAGCCAAAGCTTTTTGGTTCATAATAAGTTCCTTTTAATAGTTCAGTTTGATTCACATGAATGTGTATTCCTTATTATACATGACCATAGGGAAAGTATCAAATATATTTTCCTGCTTTTTTGGGTGGATTTTTATGGGTTCTATTTGATTTTTAACCTGTAACGCAGTATAATAACAATAATTCTCAATTTGTAATAAATGATGATTTCGATATAGAAACAGACATGTTGGCAGGAGGAACCGTTTTGCAGTTAAGTGTGAATTTACAAGAAAAAAACTATGATATTATCATAGAACACGGCGTATTAAACCGGATTGGAGATTTTGCAGATTTAAATCGAAAAGTGCTGATTATCAGTGATACCGGCGTACCTATGGAGTATGTAAATACAGTAATGAAACAATGTCCGCAGGGATATTATCATATTGTTCAGCAAGGAGAGGGGGCAAAATCGTTTCCTGTTTATGAGGAACTTTGCCGAAAATTGCTGGAACTGAACTTTACCAGAACAGACTGCATTATTGCACTTGGCGGCGGTGTTATTGGAGATTTGGCGGGCTTTGTAGCGTCTACTTATTTGCGCGGCATCGAATTTATCGGTATTCCTACCACCACTTTGTCTCAAATAGACAGCAGTATTGGCGGGAAGGTGGCCATTAATTTGGAGCATGTGAAAAATATCATCGGTTGTTTCTATCATCCTTCCGTTGTATTAATCGACCCTGAAACGTTAAAGACGTTGCCGAAACGCCATTTTGTAAACGGTTTAGTGGAAGCGGTGAAAGCAGGCCTGATTTATGATGCTTCCATTTTGGATTTATTTGAACATGGCAATCCTGAAACGCAGGTGGATGAAATTATTTATCGTTCTCTGCTGGTGAAAAAAGCGGTAGTGGAACAGGATGAAAAAGAACAGAATTTACGCAAAATACTGAATTTTGGCCATACGTTAGGTCACGGCATTGAAAGCGTATATGGACTTTCGGAACTACTGCATGGTGAATGCGTTGCAATCGGTATGATTCCTATGTTGGAAGATGAGGCGTTGAAAGAACGCGTATTGCGTATTTATGAGAAATTAGGTCTAAAAAGTGATGTAGATTATGACGCCGATGAAGTATTTACCGTCATGAAAAAAGATAAAAAAGCACAGGGAGATTCCATTACCGTGGTAAAAGTAAAAGAAGCGGGAAAAGCAACCCTAGAGAAAATTTCAATGGAGCAATTGTATCAATTTTTAAAAGAAATTAAACCACAATCATAGAAGGAACGGGGCAGCACATGAAAAGTACATTTGGAGAACACATTCAAATCAGTTTGTTCGGCGAATCTCACGGGGCAGCCATTGGTGTAAATATCAACGGTTTGGCACCGGGCATCAAGCTGGATTTGGATTTTATACGAGCACAACTGAATAAACGAAAACCAAAAGGAAAAATTTCCACACAGCGTCAAGAAGCGGACGAATTTGAAATTGTCAGTGGCTTTTTTAACGGTTATACGACAGGAACTCCATTGTGTATTTTTATTCGCAATCAAAGTCAGCACAGCAAAGATTACGAAGCTACCAAATACCTCATGCGTCCTTCTCATGCCGACTATACAGCATTTGAAAAATACGGTGGTTTTCAGGATTACCGCGGCGGAGGTCATTTTTCGGGAAGAATTACAGCTCCTCTTGTTGCGGCAGGTGCCATTTGTCTGCAAATTTTAAAACAAAAGGGCATTACCATCGCTACGCATATTGCTTCCTGTAAAGGGGTTGAAGACGAACCGTTTGCTACTACGGAGGAAGCATTGCTCAAACAAGCGGATAAGCTAAATAATAGCTATTTTCCAACCATCAGCAATCAAGCAGAACAAGAAATGGTACAAGTCATTGAACAAGCGCACAGCAACGGAGATTCTGTAGGCGGTATTTTGGAAACAGCAATTGTCAATATGCCTGCGGGAATTGGGGAACCGTTTTTTGGTTCGATTGAAAGTGTGCTGGCACATCTTCTGTTCAGTGTGCCTGCCATAAAAGGCGTAGAGTTCGGTTTGGGGTTTGGCTTTGCTAACTTATTTGGTAGTCAGGCAAATGACCCGTTTGTAATGAAAGACAAGGTTTGTACTACAAGTAATCATAACGGTGGTATCAACGGTGGTATCAGCAATGGTATGCCTATTATGATAAAAACAGCAGTCAAACCTACTCCATCTATCTATCAGCCTCAGCAGACGATTGATATTCAAAAAAGAGAAAATGCGCAGCTGCAAATACATGGTCGTCATGACCCTGCTATCATTCATCGTGCGAGAGTTGTGGTAGACAGTATGGTTGCCATTGGTTTGGTGGATTTATTTGCCGACCGTTACGGCTATATGTGGATGGCTTCCGATGAAGATAACAAGGAAAGGAATGATGTATCATGATGGAATATGGCTTAATCGGAGAAAAATTAGGACATAGCTTTTCAAAAATCATTCACGAGAAGCTGGCGGACTATACCTACGAACTTTGTCCTCTGACCAAAGATGAACTGGATGCTTTTATGACAGCGAAACAGTTTAAAGCCATTAATGTAACCATCCCGTATAAACAAGACGTCATTCCGTATTGCGATATGCTGGACGATTCAGCGAAAAGAATCGGGGTTGTCAATACCATTGTAAACAGAGACGGAAAACTGTTTGGTTATAATACGGATTTTGCGGGTTTTTTATATAACCTGAATGCACACGATATTACATTAAAAGATAAAAAAGTGATGATATGCGGCAGCGGCGGTACTTGTAAAACGGTAACTGCTGTGGCGGAATATATGGGTGCAAAAGAAATTTTGGTGGTAAGCCGTTCCAAAAAAGAAAATACTGTTACATATGAAGAATGTATCCGGCACAAAGATGTAGACGTAATTGTAAATGCTTCTCCTAAGGGAATGTATCCCAATAATTTGGAAAGTCCGTTGGATTTATCGGATTTTCCAAACTGTAAAGCGGTTGTGGATGTAATCTATAATCCGTTAAAAACCAGATTGCTGCAGCAGGCGGAGCAACTGGGGATGAAGGCTGTTAATGGCTTGGAGATGTTGGTAGCGCAAGCAAAATTTGCAGTGGAGCATTTTTTGTCTACAGAAATTGAAAATAATAAAATCGACCAAATTACGCAGGATCTGCTAAAACAGCTAACCAATATTGTGTTCATCGGAATGCCCAGCTGCGGCAAAACGTTAACAGGACAAGCATTATGCAAGTATATAGATAAAACATTTGTAGATACAGATGCTGTGATTGTAGAGCGTTCTGGTATGAGCATCAAAGAGATGTTTGCCCGGCATGGGGAAGCATATTTTCGCCAATGGGAACATGATGTTATAGAAGAACTCTCCAAACAAAACGGGTTGATTATTGCAACTGGCGGTGGCGCGATTAAAAATGAAGAAAATATTCAGAATTTAAAGCAAAACGGTGTTGTTATGTTTATTGACAGAGACTTGGAGCATCTGCTTGTAACAGATGACCGTCCGTTGTCTAAAGATGTAAATGCAGTTGCGAAACTGTATGAAGAACGCTATCCTCTTTATACAAAATACGGAGATTTGAGAGTTCCAAATAACTATCCTATGGAAATTTCTCAGCAGGAATTGGACGAACTCATGAATACAATTTTGGAGGGCTACCATGAAATTCTTTGTCATCAATGGGCCTAATTTGAATATGCTCGGCATTCGAGAGCCGGCTATTTACGGTAAAACTACTTATGCAGACTTGGTAAAATTGGTGGAACAAGCGGCAAAAGAACTGCAGGTAGAAGTGGAAGTACTGCAAAGTAATCACGAAGGAACGCTTGTGGATGAAATTCAACGTGCTTATTATGAAGCGGACGGCATTATAATTAATCCCGCAGCGTATACGCATACAAGCGTTGCTGTTTTAGATGCTTTAAAGGCAGTGGCCTTGCCTGCGGTGGAAGTACATATTTCTAATGTAAAAGAGCGAGAAGATTTTCGGCAAATTTCTTATGCAGGTCAGGCTTGCTTTCATACTGTTATGGGAGAAGGTATTGAAGGATACCGCACTGCCATGCGGGTATTAAAAGAAAAATTGACTCAGCAGTCATAACGATAGATTCGGCTTTGAAAGGACAGATAGTATATGATTATTACCATGAAAAAAGATACTCCCGAGCAGGAAATTAAAAACCTGATGGAGTCTATTGAAGCAAAAGGTGTTAAAGTCACCATGATTCAAGGAACCAATTACAATGTATTTGGCCTTGTTGGCGATACCACTGTTATTGACGACAGAATGATTACGGCAAATCCTTACGTAGACAATGTAAAGAGAATTGCCGCACCATATAAAAAAGCAAACCGTTTGTTCCATCCATTGGATTCTGTGATAGATGTAGACGGTATTAAAGTAGGCGGAAAAGAAAAAATAGTCGTGATTGGCGGTCCTTGCTCCGTTGAGGGTGAGGAATCTATTATGCGCATTGCAAAAGAAGTAAAAGAGGCAGGCGGCTGTATGCTGCGCGGTGGTGCGTACAAACCAAGAACTTCTCCGTATTCTTTCCAAGGTATGGGTTTAGAAGGTTTAAAATGTATGTATAAAGCAAAACAAGCATACAACATGCCAATTGTCAGTGAATTGATGAGCGAGAAAAAATTGGATGAATTTGAGGAATATGTTGACCTGATTCAAGTTGGCGCACGCAATATGCAAAACTTTGACTTGCTGAAAGCTTTGGGTAAAAGCAAAAAGCCTGTTTTGTTAAAACGTGGTCTTGCCAATACCATGGAAGAATGGATTATGGCGGCAGAATACATTATGGCAGGCGGCAACGAAAATGTCATTATGTGTGAACGTGGTATTCGTACCTTTGAAACTTACACCAGAAATACTCTGGATTTAAGCGTAATTCCGATTATCAAATCAAAAACACACTTGCCAATTATCATTGACCCCTCTCATGCAACAGGTGACAGAAAATTGGTGGAATCTATGTCATTGGCAGCAATTGCCGCGGGTGCGGACGGCCTGATTATCGAAGTACATGACAATCCTGAATGCGCATGGTCTGACGGGGCACAATCCGTAACTCCGGACGCGTTCAAGATATTAATCGAAAAAGGCAAGAAAATTGCAAACGTAATTGGCAGGGATATGTAATCCCTTATTCTAAAAAGCTCATTTCTTTTTGGTGAAATGAGCTTTTTGATTCAAACGGAGTGAATAATTTATGAAAGTAAAAGTATATCCTTCTGTTTGTACAGGAGACATACAAATACCGCCATCCAAAAGCATGGCGCATCGCGCGATTATGTGTGCATCTTTGGCAAAAGGCAAAAGCATTATTTCAAATATTGCGTATTCTGACGACATTTTGGCTACCATTGCAGGTATGCGGGCATTAGGGGCAGCCATCACAATGGAGAAAAATACCGTTGTGATAGAAGGTATACAATCTTTGCCGCAAACACCGTTACAGGTAGACTGCAATGAATCAGGCTCTACTCTGCGCTTTTTTGTACCGTTGTTTACATTATCAGGTCAGCCCATTACTTTTTTGGGCAGAAATCGGTTGTTAAAGCGTCCGCAGGGAGTATATCAAACAATGTTTGAACAGCAGGGGCACCGTTTTGAACAAACGGAACAGCAGCTTATTGTGCAGGGTGCGCTGAAAGCAGGTTCCTATGAAATTGATGGAAGCATCAGCTCCCAATTTATCACAGGTCTATTGTTTGCTTTGCCGCTTTTGGAGCAGGATTCCATAATTCATATCAAGCCTCCGTTTGAATCCCGTTCTTATATTGAACTAACCTTGCAAATGCTCAAAACTTTCGGCGTAACGGCAGAATTTCAAGATAACTATACGCTGTATATTCCGGGTAATCAGTTCTATCAAGCTTGTGATTACACTGTGGAAGGCGACTATTCTCAAATGGCATTCTATGCCGTTTTGGCAGCAATTCAAAGCGATTTATATTGCAAGGGTGTCACTTCTTCCTCTAAACAAGGGGATAAAGCGATTCTATCCATTCTGGAAGATTGTAATTGCAAGATAGAGCTAAAACAAGAAGGATATCTTATACATAAAAGTGAGCTGACGGCTACGGAAATCGATTTGGCAGATTGTCCTGATTTGGGGCCTATTTTAAATGTGCTGGGAATGTACGCAAAGGGTACAACTCGTATTTATCATGCAGCACGTTTGAGATACAAAGAATCCGACCGTATTGCCGCCATGGAAGAGGAACTGAAAAAATTCCATACGGATATTATTACAACGGAAGATGAAATTTTTATCAAAGGCAAACCGTCCTATGGTTGTGAACAGGAGCTGTCAGGACATACGGACCATAGAATTGTAATGAGTATGACAATAGCTGCTTTGTGCAGTGAAACTCCTGTTATCATCAATGGGGCAGAATGTATCAATAAATCTTATCCAAACTTTTTTGAGGATATACAATCCATAGGCGGCAGAATTGAGGTGTTGGAGCCGTGATAGCAAAAGACAGTGTGATTTTAATTGTAGGCTTAGGTCTTATTGGCGGAAGTTACGCAAAAGGTTTGAAAAAGCATGGTTACACGGTATATGCCATCAGCAGAGGGCAAGGAACCATTGATTATGCTTTGGAAAACGGCATCATTGATAAAGGAACCATACAGGAAGATCCTGAAATCATCAGTCAGGCAGACTATATCGTTTTTGGACTATATCCACATACCATGATTGACTGGATTGCCCGCAATCAGCAGTATTTCAAATCAGGTGCGATTATCACAGATGTATGCGGGGTAAAATGCAACGTGGTTGATGTAGTGCAAGATTTTCTGCGCAAAGATATAGAATTTATTGGTTCCCATCCAATGGCCGGTAAGGAAGTAAGCGGCGTGCAGTACAGTGATGATGCTATTTTTCACTCTGCAAACTTTATTATAACGCCAACAGAACAAAATACGGAAAAAGGTATCGCGTTTGCAAAAGAATTGGCAGAGTTGTTGGAGTTTCATCATATTGCAATTATTACTCCGCAGGAACATGATAAAATGATTGGCTTTGTGTCTCAATTAACCCATGCCGTAGCGGTCAGTTTGATGAACACAAGTGATAATACCCATTTAAAAGAATATACAGGAGATTCTTTCAGAGATTTAACCCGTATTGCAAAGATAAATGAGACACTGTGGAGTGAATTGTTCTTTTTAAATAAAAAGAATTTGGTTCAGGAAATTGATGATTTTGTTGCCGAGTTAGAAAATCTAAAGCAAAAAATAGCAGATGAAGATGAAGAAGGCATCAAAAAACTATTTATTCAGTCTACGGAACGAAGAAAACAATTTGATAAATAAGAAAAGACGAAAAGAACGAGTTGAAAAGTTCTTTTCGTCTTTTTAAATATTTACTAAAAAATGGAATTTTTTACGATTCGTTTGCAAATACTATAGAAATATATGCTAAAATAACAATACAATCAATCGTAATGATAGGAGGGTTTACGATGAAATTTTCTCAAATGGAGTATCAGCGTCCCAACGTAGATAAAATGATAGAACAGTATAAACAAATTACAGAACGGTTTCCAAATTGTAAAAATGCCAAAGAGCAAATGAAATGTATTTTGGAACATGAATCCATTATGAAGGCGTATCAAACGATGAGTACGCTTGCGTACATTCATAACAGCATTAATACCGCAGATGAATTTTATGCACAGGAAAAGGCGTTTTACAACGAAAAATCTCCTGTGATACAGGAGTATGAACAAGCTTTTCTGCAAGTTGTGTATGATTCCAGATTCAAAAAAGAGCTTGAGAAAGAACTGGGCACCTTGTTTTTTGAAAATATTAAAGTTGCACTGCGTTCGTTTTCACCTGAAATTATCCCTCTTTTGCAGCAGGAAAATGAATTGACCACAGAATATCAAAAGCTGCTGGCATCCGCGAAAATTGAATTTGATGGCAAAGAATTAAATCTTTCCACCATAACAACTTATTTACAGGATTTAGACAGAACCGTAAGAAAAGAAGCATGGAAAAAATGCGCTGCCTTTTTTGAGGAGCATGCGCAAAAATTGGATGAAATTTATGATCAGTTGGTCAAAAACAGAGACGAACAAGCGCGTAAATTGGGCTATGCCAATTATGTACAGCTGGGATATGACCGTTTGGGACGAAACTGTTACAGGGCTTCTGATGTAAAAGTATTCCGAGACCAAATTATACGAGATTTGGTTCCCGTGACCGTAACCATCCGTAAAATGCAGGCACAGCGAATTGGCGTAGATGAGGTAAAATTACACGATACAGGTGTTTCTTTTACAGACGGCAATCCAAAGCCAGATGGTGGAACACAAGAACTGGTGTCTGCAGCACAAAAAATGTATGATGAAATGAGTCCCAAGACATCAGAGTTTTTTACCTTTATGAGAGAAAACGAGTTGTTCGATTTGGAGAGCAAACAAAATAAAGCAGGCGGCGGTTATTGTACGGAACTGCCTGATTATCAGTCTCCGTTTATTTTTTCTAATTTTAACGGTACCTCTGGCGATGTGGATGTGCTGACACATGAAGCGGGTCATGCATTTGCGGCATATCAGGCTCGCAATATGGAGATTCGTGAAAATGCAAGCACTACAATGGAAACAGCGGAAGTACATTCTATGACAATGGAACTTATGGCACGCCCTTGGGCTGAGTTGTTTTTTGGAAATGACGCTGAAAAATTCCGTGTATTTCAATTGGAATCTGCCCTTAACTTTATTCCGTATGGTTGTTTGGTGGACGAATTTCAGCATGAGGTGTATGAAAATCCAAGATTAACACCGCAGGAACGCAAAAAATTATGGCTGAAATTAGAAAAGAAATATCGTCCGTGGCTGGATTTTGACAATCTGCCATTCTTTAAAGACGGAGGCGGATTCCAAAAGCAACATCATATTTATTGCTATCCGTTTTATTATATTGATTATTGTTTGGCACAAACCGTTGCCTTGGAATTCTGGAGTAAATCAAATAGGGACTGGAAAAAAGCATTTGATGAATATTTAGCGTTTGTAAGCGCCGCAGGAACAAAAAGTTTTGTACAATTAATCAAGGATTCTGAGTTAGATTCTCCTTTTGAAGATGGCTGCGTAAAAGAATTAAGCACAGAAGTGGTTCAATGGATGGAACAGCATCGTATTAAGTAGCGGATTTGGAATGGAAAATCTCTTTGAGGCAGGCCACATCTTCTTTTTTGAAGCATTGTGTCATGCGTAATAAAATGTAATACCCAATGGCTGATAATGTAAATTCCAGTATCATACAGCACCAAACAGGAACCGCGTTCATAAACGGCAAATGCCTTAATAACGAAAAGCAAAGAACCGAAATGCCTCCGCATAAAATCGGCTTTACAATCCAGTCTACAAACGGTATCTCCACCTGAGATACTTTCAGAAGACGATGAATGCTCAATGTAGCATTAAAAATCGTGCTGAAAAACAAAATGCCCAGATAGCCGTTTACACCTGTGAACGGAATTAAAAAATAGACCAATATGACGCGTAATCCGGAATCTGCAAAATTATATCGCATGGAGGCAATTTGCTGGTCCAACCCTTTTAAAATGCCGTCTACCACGCTATCAAGATACAATAAAGGAATCAGCGGTGCCAAAAATCGAATCAGGCGTCCCGCATCTTCGCTTTGATAAAAGGTGCGGCCAAAATCATCGGCAAATATAATAAAACAAGCAGTAATAAAGAATGAAAACAGCAGGGTCAATTGCATGGAACGTGCAGTGGTCCTGCTGATTGTTCTTTTATGGCCTACTGCATTTGCTTCTGCCATTTCAGGAACCAGCAAAGAAGAAAATGCCATTAAAAATGCGGAAGGAAATAAAATCAGCGGCATTACCATACCGTGAATCATACCGTAATTGCTCAATGAGGTTTCCGTACTGGCACCGTGCTTCTTAAATCCAATGGGGATGAGTATGTTTTCAATGGTTACCAGTCCGTTGCGCAGGGTAGAACCAAACATGATGGGCAGTTCTATATGGAACATATCCTGCAATGCTTTCCGAAAGGTATATTGAAATTGATTGCAGGGGGTGTCTTTTGCTTTTATTTTGTCTTTTATAAAGAAGATAAAAGTATAGGTACAAGAAGCAATCTCACCTAAAGTAGAGCCTAACATAATTGCGGCACAGGAATACTCTAACCCTTGCGGCGCTGCAAATGTGAACAGACAAACTACGGCCATAATGGTAACAAATTGTTCTAAAAGTTCGCCAGAAGCAGTTTTGGCAACGCTTCTCATTGCGTTAAAATATCCCTTTAAACAGGAGCAAGTTGCCATAAGAGGTAAGCCGGGAGCGAGTATTTTAAGAGAAAGTGCGACACGTTGGTCGCCCAACCAATGGATTGCTACGTAATCAGAAGAAAAGTATAAGGCTACCATAGCAAGCAGACTTAGCAAAAGCGCGAAGATAATACACTTGCGAACTGCCCGTTTTGCTTGAGACGGCGCCCCTTTTGTAATGGTATCTGTTACAATACGTGTAACGGCTAAGCTGATTCCTGAAGTGGATACCGTAATTGCCAATATAAAAACAGACATAACCAGTTGGTATAATCCCATACCTGCGGTTCCTATTTTAGAAGATAGGTAGGTTCGATAACCAATACTACTGGCCCGCATTACCAATGAAGAAGCTGTAAGAATCATTGCATTAAAAAAGAATATCCTTTTTTTCATACCACAACCCCATTTAGAATATCGTTCTTTGTTTAATATATGTCCTAAATTGCGGGAAAATGAAACAAGCACAGATTTCTGTTTTTATTTTTTTATTTAGAAATTATAAAATATCTTGAAATATTACTCATAATGTTTTATAAAGTATTTATAAAAGCGATTTGAATTGATATATGGAAAATGTATTCTACATTTCTGATAGCATAAAGCTTGATAAAAACAGGCGGTTTTAAAGAGACTCTTAAAATTTTTATAGTACAAATTGCCGAGTGCTTGAAATACGAATATCTAATTTGTTATTTTAATTTTTCTGCAAACAAATAGGTTATCTTTGTACTACACGATATTGGCAAGACGTTAAGATGTTTTTATGGGGAATTTGTAGTATGATGCTAAATTAGACCCAAATAAAAGTGGTGATATCATTAACTCGGAGCGGCAGCCGTGACAAGAGTGTAGAAAACTTCACAGAGGATAAAAAGACTCTGCATATTTCATTTAGAGAAAATGAGTTGTGTGGAATGTTACATTTAATTATAGGGAGGAAAATACTCATGACGTTACAACATTTAAAATATGCGGTAAAAGTTGCGGATGTCGGCTCTATGAATGAAGCTGCCAAACAATTATTGATATCGCAGCCAAGTTTATCTGCAGCAATACGAGTTTTAGAAGAGGAAACCGGAGTTAATATTTTTAAACGTACCAATAAAGGTGTATATGTGACCGCAGAGGGAAGTGCTTTTTTGGAACATGCAAGATTAATTGTTGCTCAGTATGATTATATTGAACATCAGTATGTGCGGGCTCATGAAAAGAAGAAGCGATTTGCTGTATCCACACAGCACTATGCGTTTGCAGTAAAAGCATTTATCAATACAGTCAAACAGTTGAATTTAAGCGAATATCAAACGGCTATTCGTGAAACCAGAACCGGTGAAATTATAAAAGATGTTTGTACATCAAGAAGTGAACTGGGTATTATATATTTAAGCAAATCCAATGAGGTGTATATGAAAAAGAGGCTGAAAAATGATAATTTGGAGTTTCATTATTTATTTGAATGCAGCATTTATGCATATTTATGGCATGAACATCAGTTGGCTCAGAAAAAATCTATTAGTTATCAGGAATTACAGAAATATCCTTACTTGATATTTGAACAAGGAGAAAATAGTGTTTCCTTTTTATCAGAAGAAACGGAAAGCAAATATACGTTTCCTGATGTAATTCGAACCAATGATCGTGCAACAATGATGGAGTTAATCCGTCAAATTCATGCTTTTACCATCTGTTGTGGTATTATGGATGATGTTTACAAAAAGCAAGGGTTTATTGCTGTACCGATTAATACAGATGAAACCATGAAAATAGGTTATGTAACGTTAAAAAATGCACAATTATCTCCTGTTAGTGAAGAATATGTAAGACAGTTGAAAGTGTTCGGGCCTGGTTTTTGATGAATCCGCTTCATTTAACAAAGAATTCCCTTTTCAAATGAATGGGGAGTTTTTTGCTTCTAAAGTTATAAATGTCAATTCATTTTAATCGTGTTTTGTGTATTGCATAAAAGCAGAGTATACCAAATTCTCTATATTGTATTATGATAGTATTTATTGTATAATAAAGCATTATAATATCGTAAAATATGGAGGACAACATGGATTGGACCGAAATTGCTATTACTGTACCGGCGGAAGATGTAGACCGCGCAGGAGATATTGCGCAAATGGTGGTACCGTATGGTATTTATATTGAAGATTACTCTAATTTGGAGCAAGAGGCGTGGGAAATTGCTCATATTGATTTAATCGATGAAGAATTATTAAATAAAGACCGCACAAAAGGTATTATACATGTATATATCAGTCCTGAAGAAAATCCTGCGGAAGCCATTTCATTCTTGCAGGAACGTTATACGGCTGAAGGAATTCCTTTTACCATTGATACGGCAGACTGTGTTATGGAGGATTGGTTAAATAATTGGAAGAAATATTTTAAACCCATTCCGGTGGGAAAATCCCTATTGATTCGTCCTACATGGGAAGAAGAGTATGATGCCGGAAATAGAACGGTGCTGCACTTGGAACCGGGATTGGCTTTTGGTACAGGTACCCATGAAACAACCCGCTTATGTATGGAACTGCTAGAGCGATATATTAAACCGGATATGGATGTGCTTGATGTGGGGTGCGGAAGTGGTATTCTATCCGTTGCAGCTTTGCTATTGGGAGCGAAATCTGCGGTAGGTGTGGATATAGATGCGCTTGCCGTAAAAACAGCTATGGAAAATGCGGAAATCAACCATGTGGCAGATCGCTTTACTGCAATTGCAGGAAATTTAACAGAACAAATTAACGGGAAATACCATATTGTGCTTGCTAACATTGTTGCAGATGTCATTATGATGTTAACAGAAGATATTGAACAATATTTATATCCGGATTCCATTTACATTATGAGTGGTATTATTGATACCCGTGAACAGGATGTTCTGGATGCTATTAGTGAAAAATTTGAGATCATAGAACGCAAAGAAGAAAAAGGGTGGGTAGCATTGGCTGCTCGCCTGAAACGGTAGGGGGATTTGGGCATGATATTATCAGGAAGAGAAATAGAACGTGCAGTAGGCACGGATATTATTATAGAGCCGTTTGAACGCAGTAAGGTAAATCCGAACAGTTATAACTTAACGCTGCACAATGAGCTGTTGGTATATGAAAATGAAATTTTAGATATGAAAAAGCCAAATCCAACCAAAAAATTAGTGATTCCGGAAGAAGGATTGTTACTGGAACCAAATAAGTTGTATTTGGGAAGAACAAAAGAATTTACCACTACCAGCAAATATGTACCTATGTTAGAAGGGCGCTCTTCTACAGGTCGTTTGGGATTGTGTATACACGTAACCGCCGGTTTTGGAGATATTGGGTTTGCAGGTTACTGGACATTGGAGATTTATTGTATCCATCCACTCATTATTTATCCTGATATTGAAGTATGCCAAATCTATTATCACACTATAAAAGGCGACTATGACTTGTATAGCAGTGGAAAGTACCAAAACAATACAGGAATTCAAGCCAGTCTTATGTATAAAGACTTCGAGAAAAAACAAGCCTTAAAAAGTGAAAGAATGGGTTTGGAAATTCCATCAGATTTGAAAAATAAATAATTTGAATCTTACTTTTAAACGCAGCTGTAACATTTACAGCTGCGTTTTTGTTATATTATAAATGATATCGTTCATATTTTTGGTGAATATAAATATAAAATAGCTGAATTATAAAGGTTGCTATATCATTTTTTAATAGATTTATATCGATGAAATATTCTGTTAAGGGACAACTATTGGTTAATAAATGAGTATATATTTGTAGCTCAAGTTCGCCATAATACGTAGATAACTGTTGATAAGAGTAATCTGAACATTTTTTAAGAGAAGGAGCGGTGAGGAGTTTTTCTATTTTATTGCATAACTTTATGATATCATATTAAACTACATGATATTTGAAAAAATATCTATAATAAGAAATATGTTAGCAACTGAAGTTTGTGATTATCGGAGAATAAAATGTGAGAGAGTTTTACATAATTGCACAGGAAATTAGGAATTTATATAGCATATTATCAAAATTTGAAAGGGTTAATTCAAATTGAATTAGCGGAAATGATATAAAAAGTCGTATATGCGTCAGTTAGTTTGAGGCTCCTCAAATGGAGGTGAATATATGAGTCAAAATGGCAGAAGTTTTAGAAATTCATTCTGCAAAACTATTTAATTAAGTTACCATATGGCTAAAACTTAAAAAAGCGAGCATCATGCATGATACTCGCTTTTTGTATTGCTTTCTGTCACTATGGAACAGTTCAAATCAAAAAATATTAATGTTCATCCTTAGGATCGTATTCTACATAGTTACCTAAAAATGAGAAATTAGGAAGTTCTTGAGATAGAGAACACAGTAAGTCTAATGTATCGCAATGATGCACATTTCCAGTAAAATCTAAATAAAAATTATATTTAAATTCTCCGTTATTTCCTTCTTTCAAGGGACGTGACTCTATTTTGGTCAGGTTTAAGCCTGTCATTGCAAAGCGTGCCAGAACACTATACAAGGAACCTGTTGTATGAGGCAAAGAAAAGCATAAACTAATTTTTTCTGCATTTTTTGGAATAATCATTTCTTTGCTCAATGCGGCAAAACGAGTTCTGTTTTGGTTGTTGTTTTGTATGTCTTCCTGTAGAATGTTTAGGCCATACATATTGGCGGCAATGGTGGAACAAATTGCGGCCGCATCTGTTACTCCGTTTTCTTTATCCATTTTAGCCAGCATTTTGGCGGCAACTGCTGTGTTGCTATGTTGAATTGACTTCCAGTTGTGAGAAGAAATCATATCGGAACATTGGGCCAAAGCCTGTGGATGGGAATATACGGTACGAATATTCTCAATGGTTACCCCTTGCGGTGCTGCCAAGCAATGATGCACATGCAGAGTAGTGGAACCTACAATGCTAAAGCGATAATTTAAGATAAGATCATATACTTCTACAACAGAACCAGCAGAGGAATTCTCGACCGGCAGCAGTCCGAAATCCACAGTTCCGTTTTTCAGAGCTTCAAATACATCTTTAAAACTCTCGTATGGATAAACAGCGCAGTCAGGGAACAAAAATGTTGCGGCTGCATGAGAAAAAGAACCGGAAACGCCTTGAAATGCAATTTTTTTTCCGGAGGAAACCTCTTTTAAGGAGGTTTCTTTTTGTAATGCAGCTTCAATTTTATTGCGAATATCTGTTCCGCTGTTTAATAATTTGTGCTGGCGTGAACGGTTTAATGCCATCAAAGTAGTATATAACATTTTGGCTTCCGGTGCAAAATCGCCTGCATCTGCAGCGACGCGAGATAAAATTTCATTTTCACGCTGTGCGTTAAAAATAGGCAGACTTAATTCACGTTTTGCCTGTGCAACATCTTGGGCGCATTTCATACGTTCGATGAACAGGGGAAGCAGTTGTTCATCGATTGCGTCTATACGCTTTCTGATTTCGTCTAAAGTCATGAAAAACACTCTTTTCTTATAAAAGTTAAAATATGTAAAAGAATTTGTTTTTATAAAAGAAACCGTCTTTTTTAAAATAAATTCTATTTTCGTATTGACAAACTGCGTATTTGCTAATAATATGTGCATATGGGAGAACGACCGGAATGGATACGGACGTTCTCGACTTGGAAATTGTAACATATTTTATGTTGCTTTGTCCATATTGCGAGATAGCTTGATACGAAAACAAATTTCTAGGAGGAGAATGTATAATGGTATTTGAGAAAGTGAAAGCCATTCTAAGCGAACAATTTGATGTTGAAGAGGACACAATCACAATGGAATCCAACATTGCTGAAGATCTAGGTGCTGACTCTTTAGACGTAGTTGACTTGCTAATGTCTATCGAAGATGAATTTGAGATTGAAATTCCTGATTCTGAAATTGAGAATGTAAAAACAGTTGGCGATCTTGTAAAATACATTGAGGCTAACAAAGCCTAATTTACGCTGATTTTGGCATAAATTTTGAACAAAAGGCACACCGTAAAAATATGGTGTGCCTTTTTTGTGTTTATACAGTATTTACTTTTTGAAAGAAAAAAGAAAAAATGCCGAAAATTTTTCATTGAAATATAACGATGTAACCGATATAATATATATAAGTATGCAAAATCACTGATTGCAATATCAAAGTGAGTTTAGGAGATTAAGGATTATGTCAGAACAAAAAGGAAATAAAAAAATGGTAGATGCCATTACCCCTATGGAAGAAGACTTTGCCAAGTGGTATACAGACATTGTAAAAAAAGCAGAACTTATGGACTATACAAATGTACGTGGCTGCATGGTTATTCAACCGTATGGATTTGCTATTTGGGAAAACATTCAGCGTATTCTGGATACGGAATTTAAAGAATTGGGACATGAGAATATTTCTTTGCCAATGTTTATTCCGGAAAGCTTGTTGCAGAAGGAAAAAGACCATGTAGAAGGTTTTGCTCCCGAAGTTGCTTGGGTTACTCAATGCGGTGACGAAGTATTGCAAGAAAGAATGTGTGTTCGTCCAACTTCTGAAACATTATTCTGCGACTATTATGCGAAAGTGATTCACTCTTACAGAGATTTGCCAATGCTTTATAACCAATGGTGTTCGGTGGTTCGGTGGGAAAAAACAACCCGTCCGTTCCTGCGTTCTGTTGAATTCCATTGGCAGGAAGGTCATACCATGCATGAAACCGCGCAAGAAGCTATGGCTGAAACAGAGCAAATGTTGAATGTATATGCTGATTTTTGTGAAAATCAACTGGCAATTCCGGTAATTAAAGGACGTAAAACCGATAAAGAGAAGTTTTCAGGTGCAGAAGCAACTTATACCATTGAAGCTATGATGCATGACGGAAAAGCGCTACAGTCAGGCACCAGTCACTATTTTGGCGACGGCTTTGCCAAAGCGTTTGATATTACATTCCAAGACAGAGACAATAAACCAAGCCATCCGTTTCAAACTTCTTGGGGCATGTCCACAAGAATTATCGGCGGAATTATTATGACACACGGAGATAACAACGGCTTAGTGCTGCCGCCGGCAATTGCCCCGATTCAAGTTATGATATTGCCGATTGCTCAGCATAAAGAAGGCGTATTGGATAAGGCGTATGAGCTAAGAGACAGATTAAAGAAAACATTTCGTGTAAAGATTGACGATTCTGAACAAAGCCCAGGTTGGAAATTTGCTCAATATGAGATGAAGGGTGTTCCGCTGCGCTTGGAAATTGGTCCGAAAGATATTGAAAAAAATCAATGCGTATTGGTAAGAAGACATGACCGTGAAAAAGTCTTTGTGAGTTTGGAACATTTAGAAGAGGCAATAGCCGAGCAACTGGAAGCAGTGCGTAAAGGTATTTACGAAAAAGCGCTAAATCGCCGTCAAGAGATGACTTTTACCGCTTCAACATTCGATGAGATGAAAGATATTGCTGAACATAAACCTGGCTTTATTAAAGCGATGTGGTGTGGAGATTTGGCATGTGAGGAAAAAATTAAGGAAGAGGCGGGGCTATCTTCCCGTTGTATTCCATTCGAGCAGGAACAAATTGCAGAAACTTGTGTATGCTGCAGTAAACCTGCAAAATCCACGGTGTATTGGGGTAAATCTTATTAATCAGCAAATATATCCATAAAGACACAGATACAATGAAATAAGCACTCCATCTATACACTTTAACAGAATGGAGGAATTTACTTGGTACAAATTATAATTGCGTGTGCAATGGTGGTTATCCTTTGTATTGTTTCAAGTAATGTGCTATATAAGCTAGGTGTTCCAACTTTGCTTATTTTTTTAGCACTTGGTATGCTATGTGGTTCTGATGCCATTGGCGGAATCTATTTCGATAACTATGAAATAGCAAAAAATGTATGTTCCGTAGGTTTGGTCTTTATCATGTTTTTTGGTGGGTTTGGTACCAGTTGGAAAACAGCAAAACCTGTTATTGCACCGTCTATTTTAATGTCAACGGTGGGGACATTAATCACCGCAGGTCTGGTAGGTGTGTTTTGCAGCCTTGTGTTTGGCATTGGCTGGATAGAAGGTATGTTAATCGGTTCCGTTGTAGCTTCTACGGATGCTGCATCAGTTTTTGCGATTTTACGTTCTCGTAAGTTGAACTTAAAAGGTGGCCTGGCGCCTATTTTGGAAATTGAAAGCGGCAGTAACGACCCGGTTGCATACATGATGACCATGATATTTATGTCATTATTATCAGGTGCTGGAGATGTTTCTATTCCGGTGATGCTGGCAAAACAGTTAATTTTTGGTATTGGAATAGGCGCTTTACTTGGTAAAATTACAGCGTTTATTTTGCGGAAAGTCGATTTTAAGATTGAAGGCTTATATCCTATTTTTGTAGTAGCTGTCGGATTGCTTTCCTACGGATTGACCGAATGGGTAGGTGGTAATGGATACCTGAGTGTATACTTAACAGGCCTTATCGTTGGTAACAGTAAGATTAAACATAAAAAGAGTCTGGTTCATTTTCTTGATGGTATCTCATGGTTAATGCAGATTATGATTTTCTTCTGTTTAGGATTGCTTTCCTTCCCGTCAAAATTCGGTACGGTGATATTGCCTGCACTGGCTATCTCTGCGTTTTTAATTTTTATTGCAAGACCAATTGCCACATTTAGTATTCTGAGTTGGTTTAAATTTCCTATAAAGCAGCAAATATTCATTTCGTGGGTTGGCTTGCGAGGAGCAGCTTCTATTGTATTTGCGATTTTTGCTATGACAGGAGATGCTGTTCTACAGTATGACATTTTCCATATTATATTTATTGTGGCATTGATTTCGGTTTCTTTACAAGGTACGTTGTTGCCAACCATGGCAAAAAAGTTGGATTTGGTAGACGACAGCACGCCGGTTTTGAAAACGTTTACAGACTACGAGGAAGAACATAATACACAGCTATTAGAATATGAGGTAACAAAGGACAGTCGTATTTTAAATCAAACGCTGTTGGAAGCAGATATACCGGAAGGTGTCCTGATTGTTATGATAAAACGTAACAATGAAATTATTGTTCCCAATGGTTCTACGATGATTATGTTGGGAGATGTTTTAGTTCTTAGCGGAATTGATACAGAAGAACTGAATATGTAAATCAGATATTTTTATAAAGCAGTTTTGAGGCGTGTCTGCTAATAAAAAACGCCATCCCAAAGCAGAACCTGCTTGAGAATGCTTTTGTTACTATGTACTGAAAAAAAGATTTTAATTTTTTGCAAAAAGCGAAAAAATGCTTGATTTTTAGTCGGTGGTATGGTATTATATACGAGCAAGACTGCACTAGATATGCGTTGAAGCGGGAGGTTGCGGCATTTTATGCTGGTTTTTCCGTGGAGTATGTCCGATTTTAAACCGGGCGAAAGAATATTTGATGTTATGGTAAAGGACCAAAGCGCTTTTTAAGCAAATTATGTCCTGACGGTCATTGTGGCCGATTATGTTTGCCATACTCAGACGCTTTTGTGGAACTAACCCGGATTAATTGAAAAGTTAATCCGGTTTTTAAATGTTGAGTGATGAAACACCCGGCACGGTGTTAGGAAAACAAACGGCGCCGCCCGCCAACTACAATAAGGAGGCGATGACAATGGCAGTCAAAGAAAAAATCAGGATAAGAATTAAGGGTTACGATCATCAATTGGTTGATCAATCAGCTGAGAAGATTGTACAAACTGCAAAGCGTACGGGTGCCAGAGTATCTGGTCCTGTTCCGCTACCAACAGAGAAGCAAGTTATTACTATCTTGCGCGCTGTGCATAAGTACAAAGACAGCCGTGAACAATTCGAGATGAGAACTCACAAAAGACTTATCGACATTCTAAAACCATCTAACAAAACTGTTGAAGCTTTGATGGGATTAGAACTCCCTGCTGGTGTTGATATCGAGATTAAACTTTAATCTTTGGGTATTAACCAACAAGCAGCTGGGGTCATGTTGGCCTAGAGTCAACCAATAACCTGCATAGGAGGAAACAAACATGCAAAAATGTATTATCGGCAAGAAGATTGGTATGACACAAATCTTCGACGAAACAGGAAAAGTAATTCCTGTAACAGTTGTTGAAGCTGGTCCTTGCGTGGTATCACAAAAGAAAACAGTGGAAAACGACGGTTATGCTTCCATTCAAATCGGCTTTGGTGATTTGAAAGCACACAAAGTAAACAAACCAATGAAAGGTCACTTTGCAAAAGCAGATATTGCTCCAAAGAGATACTTAAGAGAGTTTAGAGTGGAAGATACTGATGCTTACAACGTTGGCGATTTAATCAAAGCAGATGTATTTGCTGCTGGCGATAAAATTGACGTTACAGGCACAAGTAAAGGTAAAGGTTGGGCTGGCGTTATTAAACGTTGGAATTTCAGCAGATTGAAAGAATCTCACGGTACAGGTCCAGTTGGACGTAAAGGTGGTTCTATTGGTGCTTGCTCTGACCCTTCAAGAATATTTAAGGGCAAAAAAATGGCTGGTCACCTAGGTGCTGAAAAAGTAACCGTACAAAATTTAGCAGTTGTCAAGGTAGATGCAGAAAACAATCTCATCGCTGTGAAGGGCGCTATTCCAGGTCCAAACGGCGGCGTTGTTATCATCCGTGACAGCGTTAAGGCGTAAGGGAAGGAGGAATTGACATGCCTAAAGTAACAGTACTTGATATGGCCGGTAAAGAAGTTTCTAAAATTGATTTATCCGATGCTGTATTTGGAATTGAGCCAAACAAAGCTGTTATGCACGATATGGTGAAAAACTATCTTGCAAATCAGCGTCAAGGCACACAATCGGCCCTAACCCGCGCCGAGGTTTCTGGTGGTGGTAAAAAACCTTGGAGACAAAAAGGTACAGGTCATGCTAGACAAGGTTCTACAAGAGCTCCTCAATGGACACATGGCGGTATTGTATTTGCTCCAAAGCCACGCAGCTACAGATATACTTTAAATAAAAAAGTAAGACGTCTTGCAATGAAATCAGCACTTTCCAGCAAAGTGTTAGACAATGAATTGATTGTACTTGATAAAATTGCAATGGATGAATACAAAACAAAAACAATTGCAGCTATGTTAAAGGCAGTTGGCTCTGAGAAAAAGGCACTTATCGTTCTTCCAGAGAAGAATGAAAAAGTGATTGCTTCCGCAGCTAACATTCCTGGCGTTAAAACTGCATTGGTTAACACCTTAAACGTATATGACATTTTGAATGCAGATAAATTTATCGTGCTTCAAGATGCAATTGCACAAATTGAGGAGGTGTATGCATAATGGCAGCACAAGACATCATCATTCGTCCAGTTATTACTGAGAGAAGTATGGCTGGCATTGGCATGAAGAAGTACACCTTCGAAGTAGCCAAAGATGCAAACAAAATTGAGATTGCTAAAGCAGTTGAAGAACTTTTTGACGTTAAGGTTTCCAAAGTGAACACCATGCACGTTAGAGGTCATTTACGCCGTCAAGGTAGAAGCGAAGGCTATACTCCAGCATGGAAAAAAGCAATCGTTTCTCTAACAGAAGACAGCAAGACAATTGAATTCTTTGACAGTATGATGTAATCAGCTTCTTTATTATAGAGGCAAAGTATGGGGAAAACCCCGCAAAGCCATCATGAAGGAGAGTGAAACCGAATGGCAATTATTAACTATAAACCGACCACTCCATCAAGACGTAATATGTCTTGTACGGATTATTCTGGTCTTTCAAAAGTTGCACCGGAAAAGAGCCTTCTAGCTCCTTTGAACAAAAAATCCGGTCGTAATAGCTACGGTAGAATCACAGTACGTCACAGAGGCGGCGGAAACAGAAGAAAATACCGTATCATTGATTTTAAACGTACAAAACACGGCATTCCAGCTACTGTACAAACATTAGAGTACGATCCAAACCGTTCTGCTTTCATTGCACTTGTGCAATATGAAGACGGCGAGAAAAGATACATCTTGGCTCCAAACGGTTTGAAAGTTGGAGATGTTGTTGTATCCGGTCCTGATGCAGATATTAAACCTGGTAATGCTTTACCACTAACCAATATCCCAACCGGTACATTTATTCATAACGTTGAGCTATACCCTGGTAAAGGCGGTCAATTGGCACGTTCTGCCGGCAACATGGCTCAATTAATGGCAAAAGAAAATGGAATGGCTCTGCTAAGACTTCCTTCCGGCGAACTGAGAAATGTATCTGCATTGTGCATGGCTACAGTTGGCCAAGTAAGTAATACAGACCATGAGAACGTAAAAATTGGTAAGGCTGGCCGCAAACGTCACCTTGGCTTTAGACCAACCGTTCGCGGTTCTGTTATGAACCCATGCGATCACCCACACGGTGGTGGTGAAGGTAAATGTCCAATTGGTCGTCCAGGTCCTGTTACACCATGGGGCAAACCTGCTCTTGGTTACAAGACTCGTGCTAAGAAACATCGTTCCGATAAATTTATCGTGAAACGTAGAAACGGCAAATAAGGCATACAGAAAGGAGCTTATTGAACAATGGGCAGAAGCGTTAAAAAAGGTCCTTACGTACAGCCTGTGCTGTTGAAAAGGATTCAACAAATGAATGAAGCCGGCGAAAAGAACATTGTGAAAACATGGAGCAGAGCATCCATTATTTTCCCAGATTTCGTTGGTCATACAATTGCAGTACACGATGGCCGTAAACATGTTCCAGTGTATGTAACCGAAGATATGGTAGGTCACAAACTAGGTGAGTTTGCACCAACCAGAACTTATAAAGGTCATGCTGGTTCTAAAACAGGCGGTAAATAATTTAGGCCGAAAGGAGTGTTTTAAATGGAAGCAAGGGCTTATCTGAAATATGCCCGCATTTCACCTCGTAAAGTGCAAATCGTGCTTGACTTAATCAGAAACAAGCCGGTTGATATGGCTATGGCTATCCTTAAGCATACACCTAAGGCCGCATGCGAAGACTTACAAAAATTATTGAAGTCTGCAATGGCTAATGCTGAGAATAACCATGACATGGACGTATCCAGACTTTACGTAGCGGAATGCTTCGTATGTCCGGGCCCGATCCTCAAGCGTATTCGTCCAAGAGCTCAGGGTCGCGCATATAGAGTATTAAAAAGAACTTCGCACGTAACCCTCGTGCTAAAAGAAAAAGAATAAGCAATTGAGGAGGTAAACTATGGGCCAGAAAGTTAACCCACATGGTATTCGTGTGGGCGTTATCAAAGATTGGGATTCCCGCTGGTTCGCGAAGGATAACGTTTTTGGAGATACATTGGTAGAAGATTATAATCTACGTAAAGTATTGAAAAAACAACTTGCAGCAGCTGGTGTTCCTAAAATTGAAATTGAGCGCGACGCTTCTAAGGTTCGCGTTCACATTCACTGTGCAAAGCCTGGTATGGTAATCGGTAAAGGCGGCGCAGAAATCGAAAAATTGCGTTTGCAATGTGAAAAAATGTTGAAAAAACCTGTTGTGATTAATATCGTTGAAGTGAAAACTCCAGATACAAATGCACAATTGGTTGCTGAAAATATTGCACAACAACTAGAAAAAAGAATTTCATTCCGCCGTGCTATGAAACAATGCATCGGTCGTGCAATGAAAATGGGTGTGAAAGGTATCAAAACTCAAGTTTCCGGTCGTTTAGGCGGCGCTGAAATTGCTAGAGCAGAACGTTACCATGATGGCACCATTCCGCTACAGACATTAAGAGCTGACATTGACTATGGTTTTGCAGAGGCTATGACCACATATGGTCTAATCGGCGTTAAAGTCTGGATTTACAGAGGCGAAGTACTACAAGATACTAAGGCTCGTAAGGAAGGAGGCAGTAAATAATGCTGTTGCCTAAACGCGTTAAATATCGTAGAGTTCACCGTGGTCGTTTGACAGGTAAAGCTTACCGCGGTAATAAAGTAACCAACGGTGATTTTGGTATTCAAGCTACCGAACCAGCTTGGATTACTTCTAACCAAATCGAGGCAGCTCGTATCGCTATGACACGTTACTGCAAAAGATTCGGTAAAGTTTGGATTAAAATTTTCCCAGATAAACCAATTACAGAGAAACCTGCCGAAACTCGAATGGGTTCCGGTAAAGGTTCTCCGGAATACTGGGTTGCAGTGGTAAAACCAGGCAGAGTTATGTTTGAAATTGCTGGTGTTCCTGAGGAAACAGCAAGAGAAGCATTGCGTTTGGCTGCCAACAAATTACCAATCAAGTGTAAATTTGTAAAAAGGGAAGAAACGGGGGGTGAGCAGTAATGAAGGCCTCAGAGATGAAAAAATTATCTACAGCAGAGTTAGAAACTAAGCTTAAAGACCTTAAGGCCGAACTTTTCAACCTGCGTTTCCAGCTTGCCATTAACCAGCTCGATAACCCGATGCGTGTTTCCGCTGTGAAGAAAGATATTGCTCGTGTAAAAACTGTTTTACGTGAGAATGAAATCAATAGCAGCAAGAATGCGTAACGGAAGGAGGTTTAGCTGTGAGCGATAGAAACATGAGAAAAACCTTGGTTGGCAAGGTAAAAAGCAACAAAATGGAAAAAACCATTGTTGTAGCAATCGAAGACAGCGTAAAGCATCCGCTTTACAATAAAATTATTAAACGTACCATCAACGTAAAAGCGCACGATGAGAAAAATGAGTGCAACATTGGTGACGTAGTACGTGTAATGGAGACTCGTCCTCTTTCTAAAGATAAGAGATGGAGACTCGTTGAGATTATTGAGAAAGCTAAATAATTTTAGCTTGTAAAGAAGGAGGAACGCACTGTGATACAACAGCAAAGTTACCTTAAAGTTGCCGACAACACCGGCGCGAAAGAGATTATGTGCATCCGCGTTCTAGGTGGTACTGGCAGAAGGTATGCCAATATTGGCGACGTTGTGGTTGCTTCCGTTAAAAAAGCAGCACCCGGCGGCGTTGTTAAAAAAGGCGACGTTGTAAAAGCGGTTATTGTAAGAACTGCTTTTGGTGTTCGCCGTGAAGACGGCACATACATTCGTTTTGACGAAAATGCAGCCGTTATCATCAGAGACGATAAAAATCCAAGGGGAACACGTATCTTTGGCCCAGTAGCTAGAGAGTTGCGTGACAAAGACTATTTGAAAATTCTAAGTCTTGCCCCTGAAGTACTATAATGGGAGGTGCTCACTAATGAACAAAATTCATGTTAAAACTGGTGACACCGTCATCATTTTAAACGGCAAGGACCGCGGTAAAGAAGGCAAAGTCCTAGCAGTTAGCCCAAAAGAGGGAAAAGTTATTGTAGAAGGCCGTAACATGGTTACAAAACATGTTAAACCTCGCAGAATGGGTGAGCAAGGCGGCATTGCAAAAGCAGAAGGTGCTATGTATGCATGTAAAGTTCAGCTAGTTTGCTCTGCTTGCGGTAAACCTACACGTGTTGCACATAAAATTTCTGAAGACGGTAAAAAAGCACGCATTTGTAAAAAATGCGGTGCAACGCTGTAAGGAGGATAAAACATGGCTAGACTTAAGGATTTCTACAAGCAAGACGTTGCTCCTGCATTGATGAAAAAATTCTCTTATAAAAGCGTAATGCAAATTCCTAAATTAGAGAAAGTAGTTATCAATGTTGGCGCAGGCGAAGCAAAAGATAACGCAAAAGCAATTGAAGCTATTATGACAGATATTGCAGCAATTACAGGTCAAAAACCAATGACATGTAAAGCAAAAAAATCAGTTGCTAACTTTAAATTGCGCGAAGGCATGAATATCGGCGTTAAAGTTACACTAAGAGGAGAGAACATGTACGAGTTTGTTGATAAACTATTCAATGTTGCTCTACCTCGCGTAAGAGACTTTAGAGGAATTAATCCAAACTCTTTTGACGGCCGTGGCAACTATAACATGGGCTTAAAAGAGCAATTGATTTTCCCAGAAATTGATTACGATAAAATTGATAAGGTTCGCGGAATGGACATCTGTTTCGTAACAACTGCAAACACCGACGAAGAGTCTAAAGAGTTATTAACTCTAATGGGCGCTCCGTTTGCGAAATAAGGAGGGAATATTGTGGCCAAAACTTCTATGAAAGTAAAACAACAAAGAGGTTCCAAATACTCTACTCGCGAATACAACAGATGCAAAATCTGTGGCAGGCCGCACGCCTATCTTCGTAAGTTCGGTATTTGCCGTATATGCTTTAGAGAATTAGCCCACAAAGGTCAAATTCCAGGCGTTAAAAAGGCAAGCTGGTAAGCTTAGCAAAGGAGGTAAACGGTATGCAAATTACAGATCCAATTGCAGATTTGCTTACACGTATCCGCAACGCGAGTGCTGCGAAACATGACTCCGTTGAAGTTCCTGCATCTAACATGAAAAAGTCTATTGTACAAATTCTTGTTGATGAAGGATACGTGAAAAACTTCACAGTTGTTGAAGACGGCAAACAAGGCATGATTAAAATTAACTTAAAATATGGCGAGGGTAAAACCTCTGTTATTAAAGGTCTGAAAAGAGTTTCTAAACCAGGCCTAAGAATTTATTCCAATGCAGAAGAACTACCAAAGGTTATCAAAGGCCTAGGTGTAGCTATCATCTCTACTTCCAAAGGTGTTATGACAGACCGTCAAGCACGTAAAGAGAATGTTGGCGGCGAAGTTCTAGCATTCATTTGGTAAGGTAGGGGGTGCAGTAATGTCTCGAATTGGAAGAAAACCGATAAATATTCCCGCTGGCGTTGATGTAACCATTAACGGCAACGTAGTTACAGTAAAAGGTGCAAAGGCAACTTTATCCCAAGAGATTCATCCAAACATCACAGTAACAAAAGAAGACAATGTGATTCTTGTTACTCGTCCGAATGATGACAAGGAGAATCGTTCTCTACATGGTCTAAGCCGCACATTAATCCACAACATGGTTGTTGGTGTAACAGAGGGCTACAAAAAAGAGCTTGATGTTAACGGTGTTGGTTACCGTGTAGCAAAACAAGGCAAAGACTTGGTTATGAACCTTGGTTTCTCTCACCAAGTAATTATGCCTGAGATTGATGGCATCACAATTGAATGCCCATCTCCAAACAAAATTATTGTTTCCGGTCCAGACAAGCAAAAGGTTGGTCAGTTTGCTGCTGAGATTCGTGAGAAACGTCTGCCTGAACCATACAAAGGCAAGGGTATTAAATATGTTGACGAAGTAATCCGCCGCAAAGAAGGTAAAGCTGGTAAGGGTTCTAAGAAGTAAGGAGTGAAACATTATGGTGAATAAAGCTGATAAAAATACAGCTCGTCTAAAGCGTCACAAAAGAGTGCGCGGTAAGATTTCAGGCACAACTGAGTGCCCACGCCTAAATGTATTCCGCTCCACCAAAAACATCTATGCTCAGATTATTGATGATGTTAAAGGGGTTACTCTTGTAGCAGCTTCTACTCTGGACAAAGAGTTTACTGGTAATGGCGGAAACAAAGAGGCAGCACGTGAAGTTGGCAAAATGATTGCAAAACGTGCTAAAGATAAAGGTATCACAGAGGTCGTTTTTGACCGCGGTGGTTATATTTTCCACGGCCGTGTCAAAGAGCTGGCCGAAGGCGCCCGTGAGGGTGGCCTCAACTTCTAAGAAGGAGGAAATTACTTTTGGCTAGAATTGACGCATCAACATTAGATTTAAAAGAACACGTAGTTGCTATTAACCGTGTTTCTAAAACTGTAAAAGGTGGCCGTATCTTCAAATTTGCTGCTCTTGTAGTAGTAGGTGACGGTAACGGCATTGTAGGTTTTGGTATTGGTAAATCAGGTGAAGTTCCTGATTCTATCCGTAAAGGCATTGAAGATGCTAAGAAAAACCTAATGAGAGTTTCCATGCGTGGCACAACAATTCCTCATGAGGTAATTGGTGCTTACGATGCAGGTCGTGTTTTGATGAAACCAGCTGCTCCTGGTACTGGTGTTATCGCTGGTGGACCTGTGCGTGCGGTTGTTGAAGCAGCAGGCATTAAAGATATTAGAACAAAAGCTTTGCGTTCTAATAATCCTTGCAACGTAGTTAGAGCAACTATCCAAGGTTTGGCTCAATTGCGTACTGCTGAAGAAGTTGCTGCAACTCGCGGCAAATCCGTAAAAGAAATTTTATAATAGGGGGTAGCAATTATGGCACAGCTAAAAATTAAGCTGGTTAAAAGCCTTATCGGCAGTAAAAAGAACCAAATTGCGACTGCCCAGGCTTTAGGCTTGAAAAGAATCGGTGATTGTACAACACAACCCGATAATCCACAAACTAAAGGCAAGGTGGCTAAAATCATCCACCTCATCGACGTAACAGAAGCGTAAGAAGGAGGTGCTTTATAAATGAAATTGCACGATTTATCTGCGGTACCAGGTTCTACTAAAGTCTCTAAAAGAGTTGGTAGAGGTCATGGCTCCGGTCAAGGTAAAACTGCTGGTAAAGGCCACAAAGGTCAAAAAGCAAGATCAGGCGCAAGTATTCGCCCAGGTTTTGAAGGCGGCCAAATGCCTTTGCAAAGACGTGTACCTAAAAGAGGTTTCAACAACATCTTCGCGAAAGAAATTATCGCTATCAATGTAGGTTCTTTGGAATCCTTTGAAAATGGTGCTGTTGTAGATACACAAGCTTTAATCGATGCAGGTCTTATCAACAAATGTTGTGACGGCATCAAAATCCTAGGAAACGGTAAACTAACAAAGAGCTTAACTGTGAAAGTTGGTGCTTATTCCGAAGGAGCAAAGCAAAAGATTGAATCTGCAGGTGGGAAGGCAGAGGTGATCTGAATTGTTTAAAACAATACGGAATGCCTGGGCTTTGCCTGACTTAAGAAAAAAACTACTGTTTACACTGCTTATTATTGTAATTTTTAGAATTGGTTCAGTAATTCCTGTACCCTTTTTAAATGCAGATGCATTAAGAGGCTTAATGGACACAGTTGCAGGAAGTGGTTCTGCACTGGGATATCTTGATATGCTGTCCGGTGGTGCCTTTGCAAGTGCTACATTATTTGCAATGTCAATTACCCCGTACATCAATGCATCCATTATTATGCAGTTGTTAACAGTTGCTATTCCGCCTTTGGAGCGTTTATCCAGAGATGGTGAACTGGGACGTAAGAAAATTACAGCGATTACCCGCTACTTAACAGTAGGCCTTGGTTTATTGCAAGGTACAGGTTACTATTTCTACTTAAGAGCAAGTAACTTTGAGGGTACAAATGTTGTAAAGTACACAGAAGGCGGCGCACAAGTTTTTGCAGCAATCGTAATTATCCTGACATTTACCGCAGGAACTGCGTTGCTGATGTGGCTTGGCGAACAAATTAATAAACGTGGTGTTGGCAATGGTATTTCTATTATTCTGTTTGCAGGTATCGTAGCAAATATGCCAACCCTGTTTACTCACCTGGTAAACTACTTTATTGATGCATGTAAATACCCGGGTGCAAGCTGGAGATATTTCATCTTGGCACCAATATTCCTACTGATTTTCTTAGGATTACTATGGGTGATTTCTTTCATGAACGACGCAGAGCGCAGAATTCCAATTCAATACGCAAAACGTGTAGTTGGAAGAAAAATGTATCAAGGCCAAAGTACACATATTCCAATCAAAGTGGGTGTTTCCGGTGTTATGCCGGTTATCTTTGCCAGTTCCATTTTATCAATTCCGAGTACAATCCAAATTTTCTTGGGAGACTCTGTAAAAACTGGATTCTGGAAAGGTTTCTTTGATGCCTTTACCACAGGCGGTTGGATTTACTGTATTATCTTTGCAATTTTGATTATCTTGTTTGCGTTTTTCTACGTAACCATTCAATATAATCCAGTTGAAATAGCCAACAACTTGCGTCAGAATAACGGCTCTATTCCGGGTATTCGTCCTGGTAAGCCAACCTCTGACTATATTGCAAAAATACTTTCTAAGATTACCCTTATCGGTGCATTGTTCCTGGCAGTAATCGCTTTGGTACCAATGATTTACACATCTGCTTCCGGCATGCACGAACTGACAATGGGTGGTACATCTATTATTATCTTAGTTGGTGTTGCCTTAGAAACCATCAAACAGATGGAATCTCAAATGCAAATGCGTAACTATAAAGGTTTCTTAGATTAATGCTTTCGGCGGATAGGAGTCAAAAGATATGAATATCATTCTTCTTGGCGCACCGGGCGCCGGAAAAGGAACGCAAGCGGCAATTATTTGTGAACGCTTGAATATTCCGACAATTTCAACGGGTAATATTATCCGTGCAGCGCTGAAAAGCGGTACTGAAATGGGACTAAAAGCAAAGTCCTACATGGACCAAGGTAAATTAGTACCAGACGAAGTAGTTATTGGCATTATCAAAGAGCGTTTAGCTGAAGATGATTGTCAAAATGGCTTTGTATTGGACGGTTTTCCACGTACCATTCCTCAGGCCGAGGCTCTGGATAACATGGGCATACAAATTGACAAGGTCATTGATATTGATGTATCTGATGAAGAAATTGTAAGCCGTTTGTCCGGACGCCGTGTTTGTGAAAGTTGCAGCGATACTTACCATATGGTGCATAATCCACCCAAAGTAGAGGGTAAGTGTGATAAGTGTAACGGCACCCTTGTTCAGCGTAAAGATGATCATCCTGAAACGGTAAAAGATCGCTTGCACGTATACCACGAACAAACAGAACCGTTAAAAGGCTATTATGAAAAACAAGGTAAATTGTTTGAAGTAAAAGGGGAAGGGGATATTAACGAGATTACTCGTCTTACCCTTGCCGCAATTGAGGCGTAACTATGGTTGTGTTAAAAACAAGCCGCGAACTCAAAGCAATGCGAGATGCGGGCAGGATTTCATCACGGGCTTTAAAATTAGCTGGTGAAGCGGTTGAACCGGGTGTAAGCACTTTGGAAATTGACCGTATTGTTCGTAAGTATATAGAAGAACAAGGTGCAACACCTTCTTTCTTAAACTATGGGGGATTCCCAGCAAGCGCTTGTATTTCAGTGAATGATGTGGTCATCCACGGCATACCTCGTAAGAACCAAATTTTAAAGCAAGGCGACATTGTGAGTATTGACGTTGGTGCTTTTTATGAAGGATTCCACGGCGACAACGCATGGACTTTTCCATGCGGAGAAGTTAGTAAGGAAGCGCAGGCTCTTATGAATACAACTCGCGAAAGTTTGTTTGAAGGAATCAACGCCGCAAGGCCAGGAAACAGACTAGGCGATATTGGAAGCGCGGTCCAAAGGTATGTCGAGGCGCGCGGCTACTCGGTGGTACGCGATTTTGTCGGCCACGGAGTAGGTGCGGAGCTGCATGAAGATCCGAGCGTACCAAATTACGGCACACCGGGAAGAGGTGTGCGTCTGTTACCAGGAATGACAATTGCAATTGAGCCAATGGTAAATGCAGGAGTACACACTGTTGAGGTACTGTCTGACAAATGGACTACTGTTACAACAGACGGAAAACTATCTGCACACTTTGAACATACAATTGCAATTACACCGGACGGTCCTGTAATTCTTACATTGCCGGATTAAGGTGAACAAAATGGAATTTGTAAAAGGACTTGTTGTACGGTCTAAAGCAGGGCATGACAAAGGCAGCTTTTATGTTGTATTAGATTTAGAAACGGATGCAGCAGTTGTCTGTGATGGTAATCGCCGCGCTCTTGCTAACCCAAAGAGAAAGAAGTTTATACATCTTTCTCCGACAAACACGGTAATTCCGAATCATTTAATGAAAACCAATCGAGAAATCTATGAACATTTACAGCCGTTTCGCTGCAAATAGATTTTCCGTTTTAGGAGGTTATTCTTTATGTCAAAACAGGACGTAATTGAGATTGAGGGTACGGTAACGGAAGCTCTGCCAAATGCAATGTTTAATGTAGAGCTACCAAATGGCCATACAATACTAGCTCATATTTCAGGTAAATTGCGTATGAACTTTATCCGTATTTTGCCTGGTGATAAGGTAACAGTTGAAATGTCACCTTATGATTTAACAAGAGGACGTATTACATGGCGTTCAAAGTAAACGAAACGACGACTTCACTAATAAGGAGGGCGCACAAATGAAAGTCAGACCTTCTGTCAAGAAAATTTGTGAAAAATGCAAAGTGATTAAGCGTAAGGGTAGAATCATGGTTATTTGTGAAAACCCTAAGCACAAGCAGCGCCAGGGCTGATGGCGCAAACCTATTTAACATGGAGGTGCAACCAGTATGGCGCGTATAGCAGGTATTGATTTACCAAGAGATAAGCGTATCGAAATTGGTCTTACTTATATCTATGGTATTGGCCGCAAAACAGCTTCCGATATTTTGGCAGCAACAGGCATTGACCCAGATTTAAGAGTTAGAGATTTAACAGAGGACGATGCGTCTAAACTAAGAGAATATATTGAGCATCATTACCGCGTAGAGGGCGACCTAAGACGTGATGTTGCTTTCGATATTAAAAGATTAATTGAAATTCAATGTTACCGCGGAATTCGCCACCGCAAAGGATTACCGGTAAGGGGTCAACGTTCAAAAACAAATGCACGTACCCGTAAAGGTCCTAAAAAGACAATGGCTAATAAAAAGAAATAAGCGTAGTTAGGAGGGATTTATTAAGATGGCAGCACAAAAAGGCGGTAAGAAAACTACCGCAGTTCGCAGACGCCGCGAGCGCAAAAATATTGAGCGCGGAGCTGCTCATATCCAGTCCACCTTTAATAATACAATTGTTACCATTACAGACGTTCAAGGCAATGCAATTTCTTGGGCCAGCTCTGGTGAACTAGGATTTAGAGGTTCCAGAAAGTCCACCCCTTTTGCCGCACAAACCGCAGCAGAAACAGCTGCAAAAGCAGCTATTGAACACGGCATGAAAACCGTTGAAGTTTTTGTTAAGGGCCCTGGTGCTGGTCGTGAAGCTGCAATTCGTGCATTGCAAGGTGCAGGTTTAGAAGTTAGCATGATTAAAGATGTTACACCTATTCCACATAACGGATGCCGTCCTCCAAAGAGAAGACGTGTATAGTTTATTGTAATTAACAATTACCGAAGGAGGATACTCGAATGGCTAAAAATACTCAGCCAATTCTGAAGAGATGTAAAACACTCGGAATTGATCCGACTGTTGTAGGCGTAAGCCAAAAATCTATCAGAAACCCAAAACCAGGCAGAAGAAAACAAAGCGAGTATGGATTGCAACTAAATGAAAAGCAAAAAGCAAAATTCATTTATGGTGTACTTGAAAAGCAATTCAGAAAGTACTATGTTATGGCTACAAAACAAAACGGTGTTACCGGTGAAATTTTGCTATCTATTTTGGAAAGCAGATTGGACAACGTTGTTTATAGACTAGGCTTTGCAAACACAAGACGTGAGGCAAGACAAATGGTTAGCCATGGTCACATTACTGTTGACGGTAAAAAAGTTGATATTGCTTCTTACTTGGTAAGCCCAGGTGAAGTTATCTCAATCAGAGAAAAAAGCCGCAACTCTGTACGTATTAAAGAAGTTTTAGAGCAAAATGCTCAAACTCCTATCGCTAAGTGGCTTGAACTAGATAGAAACACACTACAAGGTAAAGTAGTTGCTCTAGCTAGCAGAGAAGATATCGACTATGATATCAATGAAACACTTATCGTTGAGTTGTACTCCAAATAATGCCATTGTAGGCATAATGTACATCGTGGTAATTTTTATGTTGCCTAAATGTGTGAAGGAGGTTTGCTAAATGATTGAGATTGAAAAGCCAAAGATTGAAACTGAAATTCTATCTGAGGATGGAACTCACGGCAAATTTGTTGTAGAACCATTGGAGCGTGGATTCGGTACTACTCTGGGCAACAGCCTAAGGCGTGTGCTGCTTTCATCTCTACCGGGGGTTGCAGCAACATCTATTAAAATTGATGGTGTTGTTCACGAGTTTTCTACCGTACCGGGTGTAAAAGAAGATGTTACGGAAATTGTCCTCAACATTAAAGGCTTGATTGCCAATTTACATTGTGACGGTCCGAAAACTGTGGAAATTTCCGCAGAGGGTCCATGTAATGTTACAGCCGGCTCTATCAATTGCGATAGTGAGGTTGAAATTTTAAATCCTGACATGCACATCGCTACATTAAGCGACGGAGCAAAATTGTCAATGGAAATCACCTTAGACCGTGGTCGTGGATATATTTCCGCAGACCGCAATAAGGCCAAGATGGTTACCAACGTAATTGGTGAGCTTCCTATTGATTCCATTTACACTCCTGTTTTAAAAGTGAACTACAATGTTGAGCCTACACGTGTAGGTCAAAGTATCGACTTCGATAAATTGAATCTAGAAGTGTGGACAAACGGCATTATTAGTGCACAAGAGGCTGTTTCTTTAGCTGCGAAAATCTTGACGGAACACTTAAATCTGTTTGTTGACTTGTCCGATGCAGGCAGCAATACCGAGATTATGGTTGAAAAAGATGATAAAGGCAAAGAAAAAGTGCTTGAAATGACAATTGAAGAGTTGGATTTATCCGTACGTTCTTTCAACTGTCTAAAACGTGCAGGAATTAATACAGTTGAGGATTTAATCAATAAATCTGAAGAAGAGATGATGAAAGTTCGCAACTTGGGACGTAAGTCTTTAGAAGAAGTTATTTGGAAGATGAACTCTCTCGGCTTTAATCTTCATAAAGATGATGATAACTAAATCTTCGTTTTAACCTAAGGTAAAGGAGTGATTATTCGATGCCAGGAACAAGAAAGCTCGGAAGAGCTACTAGTCATAGAACCGCAATGCTTCGTGGATTGGTAACATTTTTGTTGGAGAACGGTAAAATTGAAACAACTGTTACCCGTGCAAAAGAAGTACGTGCACTGACAGAGAAGATGATTACAATCGCTAAGGAAGATTCTCTTCACAATAAGCGTTTGGTAATGGCTTTTGTTACAAAAGAAGACGTTACTCATAAGCTATTTACAGAGATTGCTCCTAAATATGCAGACCGTAATGGTGGTTACACACGTATTACAAAGCTAGGTCCAAGACGTGGCGATGCTGCAGAGATGGCAATTATCGAACTAATCTAAAAATAATGGCATATAAGGGTATCAATGTAGTCAAAACATTGATACCCTTTTTCTTTTGGCTATACACCTCTCGTTCTTAAAGAAGTGTTGTTAAGAGTAATTTAGATAAAAAAGCAGCCTGTAAAATCAGGCTGCTTTTTTATCTGTATAGAGTTTTAAATTACGCGAACAAAGATAATACCGTCATTATCATTAATTGCTTTTACTGTATCATCATTCACATTTCCTGTTACATCTAAAATAGTGTAAGCATACTCTTTTTTAGATTTGCTTTGCATGTTTTCGATGTTTACGCCGATATTGGCCAGAACTCCGGTTAGAGTACTAATCATGTTAGGAATATTTTGATGAATAATGCAAACACGTTTTGCACCGTTTTCTCTTGGCATAGAAACATTAGGTAGATTTACAGAGTTTTTGATGTTACCATTCTCTAAATAATCTTTAATTTCATCTGCTGCCATACATGCACAGTTGTCTTCAGACTCAGGAGTGGAAGCACCAAGATGTGGAATTGCCAATACATTTTCTACACCCAGTAACGTATCATTTGGGAAGTCTGTTGCATATGCTGCAACTTTGCCGTCAGCCAGAGCCTTAAGTAAATCTGTGTTATTGACCAAATCGCCGCGTGCAAAGTTTAAAATGCGAACGTGCTCTTTCATTTGAGCAATAGTAGCAGCATTAATCATTTCTTTTGTATCAGGTGTCAGAGGTACATGTAAGGAAATGTAATCGCAGTTTGCATAAATTTCTTCTAAAGTAAGTGCACGCTGTGTATTGCTGGATAAGCCCCATGCGCCTTCAACAGATAAAAATGGGTCATATCCCATTACTTTCATGCCCAAAGCTTCTGCAGCATTTGCAACCAGAATACCAATGGCTCCAAGACCAACAACACCTAATGTTTTACCTGCAATTTCAGGACCTACGAAAGATGATTTTCCTTTTTCAACAAGTTTACCTACTTCATCGCCTTTTCCTTTTAAAGTACCTGCCCATTCAATGCCTGGTACAATTTTACGGGAAGTTAATAACAAAGCAGCAATTACAAGTTCTTTTACAGCGTTTGCATTGGCGCCAGGGGTATTAAATACTACAATACCTTCTTGCACACATCTTTCAACAGGGATATTATTGGTGCCTGCACCTGCACGTGCAATTGCAAGCAGATTTTTATTAAATTCCATATCGTGCATTGCGGCGGAACGAACTAAAATTGCGTCAGGATTTTCTACATCTTCTCCTACCTGATAGTTTTCTCCCAAACGGCTTGTGCCCAAAGGAGAAATTTTATTTAAACATTTTACTTGGTACATGTGTGTCACCTTATTTCTTCATTATTTATTGTTTTCTTCAAACTCTTTCATGAAAGCAACTAGTTTTTCAACACCTTCAATTGGCATTGCGTTATAAATGGAAGCGCGCATACCGCCAACAGAACGGTGACCTTTAATGTTTACAAAGTCATGCTCGGCTGCTTCTTTAATGAATTTAGCGTCTAATTCATCGTTGCCTGTAACAAAAGGAACATTCATTAAAGAACGATATTCTGGAACAACAGTGCCTTTAAACAATTGAGATTGGTCTAAGAAATCATAAAGGATTTTAGCTTTTTTCTCATTTAGTTCCTTCATTTTAGCCAAGCCGCCAATATCATTTTTTATCCACTCTAATACCAACATGCACATATAAATGGAATAGCAAGGAGGTGTATTATACAAAGAGTCATTTTCTGCATGGGTTTTATATGTAAACATAGTTGGAGTTTTATCCATTGGTTCGCCGATTAAATCTTCACGAACAATTACAACTGTTAAGCCGGCAGGACCCATATTTTTTTGTGCGCCTGCATACAGCAAACCAAATTTACTTACATCAATTGGCTCACTCAAAATGCAGGAAGAGATATCTGCTACCAAAGGAACATCGCCTGTTTCAGGTAGTTTGGTATATTTGGTTCCGTAAATGGTATTGTTGTAGCAAATATGGAAATAGTCTGCATCTTTTGAGAAAGTAGAGGGATCTAAATCTGGAATATAGGAGAAAGTTTTGTCTTTGGAGGAAGCAACAATATTTGCTTCGCCATAACGAGCTGCCTCTTTTTGTGCTTTTGTTGCCCATTGACCTGTAATGACAAAGTCAGCTTTGCCGTTTTTTGTCATTAAGTTCATAGGAATCATTGCGAATTGAGAAGATGCGCCGCCTTGTAAAAACAGAACTTTATAGTTATCAGGAATTTCCATTAATTCTCTGAGCAAAGCTTCGGTGTTTTTAATAATTGCATCAAAAGTTTTAGAACGGTGGGACATCTCCATAACAGACTGACCACTGCCTTGGTAGTCTAGCATTTCGTCAGCTGCACGACGAAGTACAGCTTCAGGTAGTACAGATGGACCTGCGGAAAAGTTGTAAACGCGTTTCATAAATTTACCTCCAAAAGTGCATTATGTCCAATGCATAGGAAAGCCCTTGGACAAAATGATAAGATAAAATAATTATATCGCTTCCTTAAAATGAAGTCAATCATACAACAGAGTAAAATGTAACATAATTTTTCAAAATTTTTGATTTTTTGACTGCATTATCACAAAGTAATATTATTTTTTAGATAATTGAATCTGAAATTTCAAATTTGTCATATTTGATTCTATGAATTTTGTTGGTATAATATTATAGTATAAATGTATCTATTCCGTCATTATAAAATAGCAACAATTGATATGTATGTAATGGAGGTATTGCTGTGAAAATAAAAGATATTATCACAATTTTAAATGCGCAGTTATTAACTCCTCAGGCAGATTTAGAGCAAGAAGTACATACTGCCTGTGGAAGTGATATGATGAGTGATGTTTTGGCATATGTAAAAGACCAGTCTGCGTTAATCACCGGATTAACAAATCCGCAAGTGGTAAGAACTGCTGAAATGATGGATATGATTTGTATTGTATTTGTACGCGGTAAATATGCAGACGATACTATTGTGAATTTAGCATCTCAGAGAAACATTGCAATATTGCAAACACCTTACAGTATGTTTACTGCCTGTGGTATGCTGTACCAACATGGTCTTAGGGGCGGGGGGGAAAAGCAATGACTTCTGTACCGCTTCATTTTACTGTATCGGGAGATGATTTTACGTGTGCAGGAGAAGCTTCCAGTAAAGTAAAAAATAAATTAAAGCAGTTAGGATATAACTCTGAAGCAATTCGCAGAGCTGCTATTGCCATGTATGAAGGAGAGATTAATATGGTAATCCACGGCAGAGGCGGAGAAATATTTGTAGAAGTTTATCCTGACCATATAGATATAAAAATGCAAGATAAAGGTCCGGGAATAGAGAATATTGAACAAGCCATGCAGGAGGGGTACTCTACTGCACCGGCAAATGTACGTGCTTTAGGATTTGGTGCCGGTATGGGGTTGCCTAATATTAAAAAATATACAGACGGCCTTCGTATTGAGTCAGAAGTTGGAAAGGGTACTACAATATATATGACAGTTCAAGTACATGAATCTTGAGGAATGGATTATGGAACGTTTTTATCATTCAGTTACATTAGATGTAGATAAATGCGTTGGTTGTACCAACTGCATTAAAAGATGTCCTACAGAAGCAATTCGTGTAAGAGAAGGAAAAGCAATTATTACGCCGGAACGCTGCATTGACTGTGGTGTATGTATTCGTGTATGTCCGCATCACGCGAAAAAAGCTAAGTTTGACCATTTGGAATTGCTGAATCGTTTTACATATAACATTGCACTGCCTGCACCGGCTTTATATGGGCAGTTTCGCCATTTAGATCATATAGATTTGATATTAACAGCTTTAAAACGTTTGGGATTTGATGATGTTTTTGAAGTTTCCAAAGCGGCAGAACTAGTATCAGATGCTACAAGAAAAATCATATCAGACGGGAATATACCAAAACCGATTATTAGTTCAGCGTGTCCTGCCATTGTGCGATTAATCCGTGTCAGATTTCCGGAGCTATGTGCCCATGTGCTTCCATTACATTCACCTATGGAAATAGCTGCACTGATTGCAAAAAAAGAAGCCCATCAAAAAACAGGATTGCCAATAGAACAAATTGGCGTATTTTTTATTACACCGTGTGCTGCAAAAGTGACGGATATAAAATCTCCTGTTGGAACCACAGTATCTCATGTGGACGGTGCAATTGCCATCAGCGAAATTTATCATCAGATTGCAGATGTTATGAAGCGTATTGAGAAGGTAGAGCCATTGTCTCAGTCCGGTGTTATCGGAGTTGGGTGGGCTTCCAGTGGTGGTGAGGCATCCGCTTTACTCAATGACCGTTATTTAGCGGCAGATGGTATGGAAAATATTATTGATATTCTGGAAGGTTTGGAAGAAGAAAGAATCCAAGGGATTGATTTTGTGGAGTTAAATGCTTGTACAGGGGGATGTGTAGGCGGTGTGTTTTGTATTGAGAATGCTTATGTTGCAAAAGCAAGACTGCAAAGTTTGAGAAGATATCTGCCTGTAGCCAAAAACCATTTATCTGCAAACATACCTGACTATATGAAATGGACAGATGGTTTGGAATTTACTCCTGTGTTAAAACTATCTGACAATTTAGAAGAAGCAATGGATATGATGAATCAAATCAATCGTATTTGTGAGAGATTTCCGGGACTGGATTGTGGTGCATGCGGTGCGCCTACTTGTCACGCTTTTGCAGAAGATGTAGTGTGCGGTCTGGCCGATACAAGCAATTGTATTTTTGTGATGAAGGAAGAAATCAAACAGGTAACGGATACATTGTCTCACATGGCACATATGAATCCTCCACTGCAAAATAAGGGAGAGATTCAAAATCATAAGATACAAGGAACTCATGAAAAGAATTCATCATAAAAAGTGTAGATATGATTGGAAAGAAGTAATTAGGAAGGATGATTGTACATGACAGTACATCAATTAAAGGAATTGTTGGAGCTTACTGTTTTAGTAGAACAAAAAACAGATAGAGAAATCACCGGATGTTATAGCGGGGATTTACTCAGTTGGGCTATGAGTCGGGTACAGGCCGGAGATGTTTGGCTTACTGTTATGGGAAATGTGAATGCAATTGCTGTAGCCGCTTTGTCAGATGCAGCTTGTATTATTTTGACGGATGCTGCCGGATTGGATGAAGAGGCAAAAGAAAAGGCACAGCAGCAAGGAATCAGAGTATTTTCATCCAATGCAAACAGTTATCAGGTTGCAGTTCAGCTATCGAGGTTACTAGCAGAATGAAACGAGTATACTATGACTTGCATTTGCACTCTTGCTTATCTCCTTGTGGAAGCAGCGATATGACGCCTAACAATATTGTAAACATGGCTAAATTAATGGGATATAATATGATTGCCTTAACAGATCATAATTCTTGTCTAAATTGTGAGGCAGCGGTAACAGTTGGGAAAAGACAAGGTTTGGTTGTAGTGCCCGGCATGGAATTATGCACTGCAGAAGATGCGCATACCATTTGCTTATTTCCCACAGTTGCAGATGCGATGGAGTTTCAGCAATATGTTAAACAACATTCTAAGACAATGAGTAATAATACAGAAACATTTGGCAGACAAATCATTATGAATGATTTAGATGAGCCGATTGGAGAAGAAACACGACTATTAATTAATGCTGCTGGTATTGGAATTGATGATGTAGTTTCATTAGCAAAACAATATCATGGAACCGCTTTTCCGGCACATATTGATCGTAGTGCTTATAGTGTATTTTCAACGTTGGGAGCAATACCGCCGGAAGCCAATTTTAAGGCGGCTGAGATTACTGCTTATGCAGATGAAGTGGGGTTACTTAGAGAACATGCGGAGTTAAGAGATAAAATTTTACTTCGCAACTCAGATGCACATTATTTAGAGCATATGTTGGAGCCAAATGCATGGATTGCATTACCCGAATGTACTCCGGAGTGTCTTATTGCTGCATTGAATGGTGAAATAGAGGTTACATGGAAATAAGATAAATAAAAAATGCTGTGTGCTAATTTAGCCAATTAGCACACAGTAACTTTTTATGACTATTTGTTTAAAAATTCACAGTCTTCGTATATTTTTTGTCAATCTCTCTGGTATTTGAGAAAAAATTGTGATATACTTAGCTGGATTGAGCCCTAAAATCTGTACGAAATTTAGGGTAATTTAGAAATATGTAAACAATCCTGGGAGGAGAATTATTATGCAAAAGCGTATTTCTACCCTGCCTTTTCAAGGAACAAAGGAACAACAAGAACAGCTTTTTAAAGTAATTGACGAAAACGGCGGAACACATGGTTCCGTTATGCCGATTCTTCAAAAAGCGCAAGAAATTTATGGTTATTTGCCGATTGAAGTGCAAACCATGATTGCAGAAAAAATGGATATACCACTAGAAGAAATATACGGTGTTTCTACTTTTTATTCGTTATTTGCATTAACACCAAAAGGAAAATATGATATTTCAGTTTGTATGGGAACAGCCTGTTACGTAAAAGGTGCGGCAGATGTTCTGGATAAAATTTGTGAAGTGCTTGGTATTCAGCCGGAAGAATGCACACAGGATGGTAAGTTTTCTATTACAGAATGTCGTTGCATAGGTGCCTGTGGCTTAGCGCCGGTTATGACCGTAAATGATGATGTATACGGGCGTGTTTCTGTGAGTGAAGTTGAAGATATTTTGAGTAAGTATGAGTAATTTCTATGCGTGAATTATCACTGAATGTTATGGATATTGTTCAGAACTCGATTTCGGCCGGTGCAACGGTTATAAAAATATCAGTTTTAGAAGAGGTTCAAACGCTTACCATTGTAATCACAGACAATGGCAGGGGTATGAGTAAAGAACAGGTATCTAAAGTAACTGATCCTTTTTTTACGACCCGAACGACCAGAAAAGTTGGTATGGGTGTTCCGCTTTTTAAAATGGCAGCGGAGATGACAGGTGGTAGTTTTAAAATAGAATCTGAGGTAAATCAAGGAACAAAAGTGACAGCAACTTTTATTGCAACACATTTGGATATGTTGCCTTTAGGAGATATTAATACCACGGTATGGTTGCTTATTACCTGTAATCCGGATTTAGATTTTATTTTTTATCGAAAAATCGGTCATTTGGATTTTACTTTGAATACAAAAGAACTAAAGGATATTTTGGGAGAAATTCCTCTGAATGCACCTGATGTCTGTCAATGGCTGAAAGATTATTTAACTGAACAAACCGCTTTACTACATGGAGGATGAATGAAATGAAATCATTAGCTGAATTACAAGCAATTCGAGAGAAAGCTCGTGCTCAAATTAGTGTGAGAGAAGGGCAGGAGGACGGAATTCGCATTTTGGTGGGTATGGCTACTTGCGGAATTGCCGCCGGTGCACGTCCGGTTTTAACTGCTTTTATTGATGAATTGGAAAAACGCGGAATTACCAATGTACAAGTGACACAAACAGGCTGTATCGGAATTTGCCAGTTTGAGCCGGTTGTAGAAGTGGTTACTCCCGGAAATGATAAAGTGACATATGTAAAAATGACACCTGAAATGGCTGTTAGAGTAGTTAACGACCATGTTGTAAATGGTAATGTAGTGCAAGAGTTTACCATTGGTGCTCACACAAAATAAGGGGGAAAATGTAATGTATCGTTCCAATGTACTCGTATGCGGCGGTACCGGCTGCTCTTCCTCTAACAGTCAAGAGATTATACAAAGACTGGAAGAAGAGATTAAGAAAAAAGGTCTTGAGAAAGAAGTAAATGTGGTACGTACCGGCTGTTTCGGTTTATGTTCTCTAGGACCAGTTGTAGTTGTATATCCGGAAGGTTCTTTTTATAGTAAAGTCACTCCTTCAGATATTCCGGAAATTGTGGAAGAACATTTACTTAAAGGAAGAATTGTAAAGCGTCTTTTATACCAGGAAACAATTGATAATGATACAATTCATTCATTGGCAGATACACCGTTTTATAAAAAACAAAAACGAATTGCGCTGCGCAACTGTGGTGTGATTAATCCTGAGGTAATTGAAGAATACATAGCAATGGATGGATACAGTGCTTTGGGTAAAGTGCTGACTGAAATGAAACCGGAAGAAGTAATTCAAGTAATCAAAGATTCCGGTTTACGTGGCAGAGGCGGTGGCGGTTTCCCAACGGGATTAAAATGGAGCCTTGCTGCCCAAAATGACGCTGATCAAAAATACGTTTGCTGTAATGCAGACGAAGGTGACCCGGGTGCATTTATGGACCGTTCTGTGTTGGAGGGTGACCCGCATTCTGTTCTGGAAGCAATGGCAATTGCAGGTTACGCCATTGGCGCTACACAAGGTTATATTTATATTCGTGCAGAATATCCGATTGCAGTTGAACGATTGCAAATTGCAATTGATCAAGCAAGAGAATTGGGCTTGCTTGGAAAAAATATCTTTGACAGCGGCTTTGACTTTGACATTGAATTACGTCTAGGTTCTGGTGCTTTTGTTTGCGGTGAGGAAACATCTTTGCTGGCATCAATCGAGGGCCATCGCGGCGAGCCTCGTCCTCGTCCTCCGTATCCTGCAGTAAAAGGATTGTATGGAAAGCCTACTATTTTAAATAACGTAGAAACGTATGCAAATATTGCACAAATTATATTACATGGAGCGGAATGGTTCCAATCTATTGGAACAGAGCGTTCAAAAGGTACAAAAGTATTTGCGTTGGGTGGTAAAATCAAACATACCGGTTTGGTTGAGGTACCAATGGGAACTACTTTACGAGAGATTGTAGAAGAAATTGGCGGCGGGGTTTCCGGTGGTGGCAAATTTAAGGCTGCACAAACAGGCGGTCCTTCCGGCGGTTGTATTCCTGCCAAGTTTTTAGATATCGAGATTGACTACGACAACCTAACTGAAATTGGTGCCATGATGGGTTCCGGCGGTTTAATTGTTATGGATGAATCTACATGTATGGTTGATATTGCAGAGTTCTTCCTCCGCTTTACAGTGGATGAATCTTGTGGTAAGTGTACAGCTTGCCGTATTGGAACAAAACGGCTTTTAGAGATGCTAGAGAAAATCACCGGTGGCAGAGGTGAAGACGGTGATATTGAGAAGCTGGAATCCTTGTGCCATTATATTAAAGACAACTCTTTGTGCGCATTGGGACAAACGGCTCCGAATCCGGTTTTGTCTACTTTGCAATATTTCCGCGACGAATATGTGGCTCATGTACATGACCATCGCTGTCCGGCCGGTGCTTGTAAAGAACTTACCATATTTAGAATATTGCCTGAAAAGTGTATTGGTTGTACCAAATGTGCTCGTAATTGTCCGGTGGATGCAATCCATGGTAACGTGAAAGAGCATCACTTTATTGATATAGATAAATGTATTAAATGTGGTGTTTGCATGGAAAATTGTAAATTTGATGCAATTGTGAGAGAATAAGAGAGGAGTGTGGCAACATGTATCAGATTAAAATTAATGGAATGCCTTTCTCCGTACCGAAGGGCTCTACAATTTTGGAAGCGGCAAGATTTGCCGGCATTAAAATTCCTACCTTATGTTTTTTAAAAGACTTGAATGAAATTGGTGCTTGCCGTGTGTGTGTTGTAGAGGTAAAGGGAGCACGCTCATTGGTTGCAGCTTGTGTTCATCCGGTTAACGAAGGTATGGAGATTTTTACAAATACTTCAAGAGTCATTGAATCCAGAAAAACAACACTTCAATTATTGCTTTCTGTCCATGAAAGAAAGTGTTTATCTTGTATGCGCAATGGTTCTTGTGAATTGCAGCAACTTTGCGCAGAGTTGGGAGTAGATGTTGAAGATAAATTAGACGGAGAAAAACCGGCTACAGTGCCGGACACTTCTACTGCTCATTTGGTACGCGATAATGCCAAATGCGTACTATGTCGTCGTTGTGTTGCAGCTTGTGAGCAACAGCATGTAGCGGTAATTGGTGCAAATAATCGTGGATTTGATACACAAATTGGCTGTGCATTTAACTTACCGTTGGCCGAGGTAAGCTGCGTTTCTTGTGGACAATGTATTGTAAACTGTCCGACAGGCGCATTGGTTGAACGTGATCAAACAGCCGAATTATTGGCAGCAATCAATGATCCTGAAAAATATGTTGTAGTGCAGACAGCGCCTTCTATCCGAGCTACTCTGGGCGAATGTTTTGATATGCCGATTGGTACAAACGTAAAAGGCAAGATGGTAGCAGCTCTGCGCAGATTAGGTGTAGATAAAGTATTTGATACTGATTTTGGTGCAGACCTTACTATTATGGAAGAGGCTCATGAATTTATACATCGTGTTAAAACAGGCGGTGTATTGCCAATGATTACATCTTGTTCTCCTGGCTGGGTAAAATTCTGCGAGCATTATTTTCCTGACTTACTGCCCAATGTATCCACATGTAAATCTCCTCAACAAATGACAGGTGCAATGTTGAAAACTTGGTATGCTGAGAAAAATGGCATTGATCCGAAAAACATTGTTTCTGTCAGCGTTATGCCTTGTACTGCGAAAAAATTTGAAATTGACCGAGAGGATCAAGATGCAGCCGGAGATGGAATTCAAGATGTGGATATTGTATTGACAACACGTGAAATTGGACGTTTATTAAAACAATGCAATATTGATTTTGTAAATTTACCGGATGAAGACTTTGATCCTGCTATGGGAGTCAGCACTGGTGCGGGCGCTATTTTTGGTGCAACAGGCGGTGTTATGGAAGCTGCTCTTCGAACAGCGGCAGATACCATTTTTGGTGCATCTTTGGAAAATATAGAATACCATGAGGTGCGTGGCACTCAAGATTATAAAGAGGCAATTTATAACCTAAATGGATTGGAAGTAAAAGTTGCTGTTGTCAGTGGACTGGAAAATGCCAATACATTATTAGAAAAAGTACGTTCCGGAGAAGCGGACTGTCAGTTTATTGAGATTATGTGTTGTCCGGGCGGCTGTGTTAACGGCGGAGGACAGCCGATACAGCCGGCAGAAGTACGTAATGTTACGGATTTAAAATCACTGCGTGCCAAAGCGTTATATGAAGAAGATAAAAATCTTCCTCTTAGAAAAAGCCATGAAAGCCCGATTATTAAGCAAGTTTATGAAGAATACTTAGAAGAACCGGGCAGTCATATTGCGCATCAAATTTTGCATACTACTTTTGTAAAACGGAATAAAACAGTTCAGCTGTAAAAAAAGACTCCAAAGTTTATGTTTTGGAGTCTTTTTTATTGCTATCATATCTTTCTTTGTAATAATTTAGAAATCAATTTGCAGTCATTCCTACCTTATGGTATGATATAATAAAATAGTCCCAATTAGAAAGGGGTTTATATGAAAGCGTTATTCCATAAAAAGATAGAAATAAAATGGTATGAGCCGGCAACAATATTGGTTGGTTTTGGATTACTTATCTGGTTTTGTATTCCTTTTTTCTTCGGTATCTTTAAGGTAGGATCATATTTTGGTATCGCTGTTAGTGTTCTTGTTATGGCATACTTTCCGGTAAAACGTTGTTGTAAGAAAAAGATGGCTCAAAAACCATATTTTGTTACATTTAGCATTGTGAATTTTTTGGCTGTAGTATTTGGTATTTGGATTGCTTTTTTAACAGGTCTGATGGTGTTTGCAATTAATCAGATTCCTTTGGCAAATGTAACCGCAGTTGTTTTGGGAAGTCCTACTGAGAAAAATGATTTGGGGCCGTCTTTAACAGCAAGATTGGATAAAGCTGTAGAGTTTTTAAATGAAAATCCAACAGTTAATTGTATTGTATCAGGTGGATTGGGAGATGAAGATACACCTCCGGAGGCAGAAGTAATGTATGAGTATTTAATACAGAAAGGAATTGCACCTGAGAGAATTGAAAAAGATACTACATCGCGAAATACAAAAGAAAATTTAGCAAATGCAAAGCAAATTATTCAATCAAAAGGTTGGAATCAAAATATAGCTATTATTACTGAATATTATCATGAATTTAGGGCTGGTAGATTGGCGGATGAATTAGGAATGCGTTCCTATGCGGTATGCGCTGAAACACCGTGGTATATTTTTTCATCTTCGTATGGAAGAGAAATTTTAGCACTTACAAAATTTTTCTGTCATCTTTAAACGTAAAAATCGATTTCAATTTTATTTGAAATCGATTTTTTGTTTTTGTAGTTTGAAAATCATTATTCCATAGAAGAATTTTGTTAGTGATAAGCATATTTTATATGCAGAGTAACGAGTTTAGAGGATTATAATGTGATAACTGCGACAGAATAAATGTTGAAAAAGGAATTTTCTGTATGGAAAATTTTAGCTGTTGATAGAATATTTTAGCAACTATCGGTTAAAAATTGTTTTGCAATTTTTCTTATGCTATAATAACTTCGTAAAAGTAACAAATTTATGCAAAAAGAAATCTCTTTTATGCTATAACAACCTAGCAACAGCTGCAAAACTAAAGTTTTGGCTGTTGGCAAGAACGTTTTAGCATTTGTCAGTAAAAAATTGCAAAGCAATTTTTTTAATGCTATAATATAAAAAACAGTGCAGAGAGGGAGCGTATAAAATATGGTGAAAATTTTAATTAAGAATGCTCATATATGCGATCCTGCAACCAATATGGATTGCGAGGGTGACATTTTTTTAGTAGACGGTGTAATAGCTGATATTGGCACTGATTTGGATTACGAAACAGAAGTTACCATAGATGCCAGTGGGTTAATTGCTGCTCCCGGTTTGGTAGATATGCATGTACATTTACGCGACCCGGGTCAGACTGAAAAGGAAGACATTATCAGTGGTTGTAAAGCAGCTGCTGCAGGCGGCGTTACCAGTGTATTGGCAATGCCAAATACAAATCCGACAGTAGATAATGTAGAAACAGTACAGTATATTTTAAATAAAGCAAAAGATGCAGATGCCCATGTATATGTATCTGCTGCTATTACAAAGGGATTGCAAAGTGATATGCTTTGTAACTTAGCTGCATTAAAAGAGGCCGGTGCAATTGCCCTAAGTGATGATGGAAGACCTGTGGTTAATACAGAATTTATGGCAGAGGCAATGCAGACCGCGCCAAAGCTTGGTATGACGGTTGTGTCCCACTGCGAAGATCTGTACTTGGCAAAAGGCGGTATCATCCATGAAGGAAAAGTAGCGGAAGAATTGGGCGTAAAAGGAATTCCTGCCGCTGCGGAAGATTGTGGAACAGCAAGAGAAATTGCTTTGGCTGCAGCTTACAATGTTCCGATTCATATCTGTCATGTAAGTACCGCCACTTCCATTGCTTTGATACGCGATGCAAAAGCCAGAGGTGTGGCAGTAACAGCAGAAACAGCACCTCACTACTTTACCTTAACAGAAGAAGAGCTGCTCAAACGTGATGCCGATTATAGAATGAATCCTCCTTTAAGAACAGAAGCGGATCGTTTGGCAGTAATCGAAGGATTAAAAGACGGTACATTGGATGCAATTGCTACGGATCATGCACCACATACACCAACAGAAAAAGCTGATTTTGAAAAAGCGCCAAATGGGGCAATTGGAATGGAAACATCTTTATCAGCAGGAATTACAGCTTTAGTCCAACAGGGACACTGTACCATGTTGCAGCTAATTGAAAAAATGTCGACAAAGCCGGCACAATTATTGGGTATCCCGGCAGGTACCTTAAAGAAAGGAAGCCCTGCGGACGTGATTCTCATTGACAAAGATGAAGAATGGACTGTTGATGTAGATAAATTGCATGGTAAAAGCAAAAACTGCGTCTTTAAGAATAGGAAGCTGACAGGCAAAGTGAAATTTACTGTATGCGGCGGAAAAATTGTATTTAATGAATTAGATTAATTGATATAGTATTTGATAGTATGAAACTTTGTTTATACTTTCAAATACTATTTTTATATCCATAAAAATTACCTTTTGTTATCCAACCAAATTACGTTAGAATCCTGTATGTTATTGTTCGTAAAGTCTTTGCAAATATTATGAATTTTGTTATAATAATTCTATATAATTTTTATCGCATCAAAGAAAATTGGTACATTTCACATTATAAATTATTCGGAGGAAACAATATGTCTTTAGACCGTTTAATCGAAAATATTATCGAAAAACAAAATCCAACTGTAGCGGGACTTGACCCAAAGCTTAGTTATATTCCAACTTATATTAAAGAATCTTGCTTTGAAAAATATGGTCATACCTTAGAAGGGGCGGCTGCCGCTTTATTTGAGTTTAATAAAGGATTAATAGATGCTCTACACACTATTGTGCCTGCTGTAAAACCACAGTGTGCTTATTATGAAATGTATGGCTGGCAAGGAATGAAAGCTTTGCATGATACCATAGCCTACGCAAAAGAAAAAGGGATGTTTGTGGTAACAGACGGCAAACGAAACGATATCGGCACAACCATGGAAGCATACGCAGTTGCACATCTAGGACAAGTAGATGTGCAAGGTGAAAAAATTGCGCCGTTTGCAGGTGATTCCCTGACAGTTAACGGATATTTAGGTTCTGATGGTATTTTACCGTTGCTGGATATTTGCGATAAACAAGACAAAGGTATTTTTGTATTAGTGAAAACTTCTAATCCTTCTTCAGGAGAGTTACAGGATTTAAAACTGGATTCCAATGAGAGTATTTATGAAACTATGGGACATATGTGTGAATCCTGGGGCGCAGAGCACATGGGTAAGTATGGTTACAGCGCGGTAGGCGCAGTTGTCGGTGCTACTTATCCGGAGCAGTTAAAAGAGCTGCGTGAAAAACTACCGCATACCTTTTTCTTGGTACCGGGGTATGGTGCGCAAGGCGGCGGTGCTGATGACGTAGCGCCCGGTTTTGACAAAAGAGGTCTTGGAGCATTAATTAACTCTTCACGCGGTATTATGTGCGCATGGCAAAAAAATCAAGTTGCGGAAGCGGATTACGCCAAAGCAGCAGCGGAAGAAGCAACACGTATGCGTGACGAGTTAATTTCCCGCATTGGAAAAATTGGTTGATTCCTGTTTACAGAAAAATGGAGGATATTATGAAATTTGATGTAAAAACATGCAGAATTATAAGCAAACAAAAAATAGCTACGGATACGTATGATTTTACTTTGTTTGTAGGTGAGTTAGCACAAATTGCACAGCCGGGTCAATTTGTACATATTCAGGTACCGGGTAAAACACTACGCAGACCGATATCCATTTGCGATGTTAATAAAGAAAATAATACCTTACGCATCGTATTTCAAATACGCGGAGAAGGTACGGAAATTCTTTCGCAATTAAAAACAGACGACACCATGAATCTATTAGCGCCTTTAGGTCATGGTTACGAAATTGGAGATACAAAGAAAAAAGTGTTGCTGGTAGGCGGCGGTATTGGTGTGCCTCCGTTGTTGTACTTAGCAAAACAATATGGAGAAAATGCAACGGTTGTAATCGGCTTTCGCAGCAAAGAATTCGTAATTTTGGAACAGGATTTTATCAAGGCCGGCTGTAATGTAATTGTAGTAACAGATGACGGTACCTATGGCCATCACGGTTTGGTAACGGACTGTATTGGTGATATTGTATTTGATGAAATGTTTGCGTGTGGTCCAATGCCGATGCTGAAAGCACTGGCACATGTTGCGGATGAGCGTCATGTACCATTCCAAGTATCTTTAGAAGAAAGAATGGCATGTGGTGTAGGTGCTTGTCTTGGTTGTGCTTGCAAAACTAAAAGAGAAGAAAAACAAGATGAAACATACAGCCATGTATGTAAAGACGGACCGGTTTTTGATTATAAAAAGATTGTATTTTAACAGAACAAGAAACAGAAAAGGTGGTTTCAAGTATGGCTGATTTACGAGTAACAGTTGCAGGCGTCGATTTTTCTAATCCATTGATTGCGGCGTCAGGTACTTTTGGTTTTGGAAGAGAATATAACGAGTTTTATCCGCTTTCCACATTAGGCGGAATTTCAAGTAAAGGTATTACTCTGAAAGAGCGTTTAGGCAATCCTCCTCCGAGAATCGCGGAAGCTCCGGGTTGTATGCTCAATGCAATCGGTTTGCAAAATCCCGGAGTAGACTATTTTATTGAACATGATTTGCCTTGGCTGAAAGAACAAGGTACCGTAGTCATCGCCAATATTGCGGGAAATACCCCCGAAGAATATTGTGCTATGGCTGAAAAACTATCCGATACCAACGTTGATATGTTGGAAATGAATATTTCCTGTCCCAATGTAAAGGAAGGCGGTGTTCAATTTGGCACTTCCTGTATAGGAGTAGAGCAAATTACCGCAGCAGTACGCAAACATTGTACAAAACCTCTTATGGTAAAATTATCTCCCAATGTAACGGATATTGGTGACATTGCCGCATCAGCCGAAGCAGGCGGTGCAGATGCCATTTCCATGATTAATACCTTAACAGGTATGAGAATTGATATTCAAACCCGTCGCCCTATTATTCGCAATAATACAGGGGGAGTATCAGGTCCTGCATTGCTTCCTATTGCTGTTCGTATGATTTGGCAGGCATATAATCGGGTGAAAATTCCGATTGTAGGTATGGGCGGTGTATCCAATTGGAAAGATGCTGTTGAATTGATGTTGGCAGGTTCTACGGCTTTGCAGATTGGTACTGCATTCTTTACTAATCCATATGCACCTGTAGAAATTGTAGAGGGACTGAACAAATATTTAGATGAGAATGGGATTGCATCCGTAACAGAATTGACCGGTAAAATGATTCCTTGGGGAGAATAAATAGGTATGACTCGTATTATTTTAATTCGTCACTGCGAGGCGGAAGGAAATATCAAACGTGTATTTCAAGGGCATACAGACGCTGATATCAGTGAAAACGGAAGAAAGCAGTTGGATTTGCTGAGACTGCGTTGCCGTAATATGCAGATAGACGCCATTTATTCCAGTCCTTTAAAGCGAGCCTATCAAACAGCGGAAGCAATTAATAGCTTTCGTAATTTAACAGTTCAAATTCATGAAGATTTGATTGAAATTAATGGCGGCGATTGGGAAGGGCATTATTGGAGAGATCTTCCCGGATTATTCCCTGAAGATACAGTGTTATGGAATACCAGACCATATGATTTTATGGCAAAAAACGGTGAACCTATGCGTCATGTATATGAACGCATGAAACGCGCAGTGCTGGAAATTGTAGAGAAGAATCAAGGAAAACAGATTTGTATTACTTCTCATGGCTGTGCTATTCGTAATTTTCTATGTTGGGCAATGGGAAAGCCGATTGAGCAAATCAATGAGGTAGACTGGTGTGATAATACTGCTGTAAGTATTATTGATTTTAATGATGCATTTGAGCCTACTGTGGTTCTTGCCAATGATGCTTCCCATTTATCGGGAGAAACATCTACTTTTTCAAAACAATCATGGTGGAAACCAGAAAATCGTATCAAAACAGAATGGGATGAGGAGATGTTTCAATGAAAATCATGGCAGTTGATTTAGGTAAAGTACGTACCGGCATTGCTATTTGTGATGAAAGTGAAATGTTAGCTTCTCCTGTGACTGTAATACATGAACATAATGAGGAACGGCTGTTGGAAAAGATATCTCAAATTATTTCTGAGCAACACCCCAAATTGCTGGTTGTGGGTCTGCCACGAAATATGGATGGCAGTGAAGGGGAAAGTGCACAGCGTTGCCGCAGTTTTGCAGAAAAACTGCAAAATAAGACGCAGTTGCCTGTAACCTTACGGGATGAGAGAGGTACGACCATTACCGCACATGGTTATTTAAACGCCACAGATACACGCGGCAAGAAAAGAAAAGCGGTGGTAGATGCCGTAGCAGCCACCATTATATTGCAAGATTATTTGGATTTTCGCAGAAATCAAAAAAATTCTTTGTAGCATAAAAAATAAATACCCATCTGCTCTTTTTAGAAAGCAGATGGGTATTTATTTTTTTCTTTGTTCCCAATAAACTTCCGTTGTACTTTATGGTATAGACAATCACCCATACAATACCGACTATGATAAATGGTATTGCAGTATATAACAAAAACACTTCTTCTGACCGGCATAGAAATAAGTCAGGAGAAGTGTTTTTTGTGAAGTGATATTAAAATATTTAAAGTTCAATTTTGTAAACAGCACCTAGTATTTCAGCTTCTGTTGGATCATGCGTTACAAGAATAACGGTTTTTCCCTGACTGCGCTGTTTTACATCAGACATAACCAATGCCTTTGTTTCTGCATCCAAACCTTTGAAAGGTTCGTCTAAAAATAAGATATCATAGTCAGCAAGCAATGCACGCAAAATTGCCACTCTTCTTTTCATTCCGCCTGAAAATTCTGAAATAGGGCAATGGGCATATTCTTTCAGCCCTACGTTGCTTAATGCTTCTTCAATTATTTGATTTTGCAATTGAGGAGACGCCAGTTTAATGTTGGATAATGCGCTTAGATTTTCGCATAATCGATCTTCCTGAAAAACTGCGCTTTGTCTAAGACCGCTGAAATCTGAAAACTCACCGCTGTCAGCTGTTTCAAGTCCCATCAAAATACGCAAAAGAGTTGTCTTTCCTTTTCCGGATGGCGCGGTTAACAGTGTCACTTGCCCTGTAGGAATATCCGCATTGAAATCTTTCAGAACGATATGTTCGCCAAACGATTTGGATAAATGATTGATTATAAGTGCCATCTCATATCCTTTCAAGTTTTTTTATGCCTCTATCTAGCAGATAAATAAATAATTTTTCAAAAATCAGGCTGATTAAAATGATGACGATAGTCCAAGCGAATAAATCAGGAGTATCCAGATAAATTTTTGCGTTATACAAATTTTCCCCAATGGAATTTTTAGGAATTCCAATGACTTCTGCGGCTACGCCGGACTTCCAACATAATCCAAGGGAAATGCTGCAGGCAGCGCGGAAAAAGGGCATAATCTGAGAAATATAAATGTAACGGATTTTTCTCATAGGAGAAATACGAAATACTTGTGCCATCTCCAATAATTGTTTGTCGCATGATGAAATACCATCCTTGACATTGGTATAAATTACAGGCAAAACAATCAAAAAGGAAATAATAATGGATAAGTTTTTGGAAGAAACCCAAATTAGAATCAGTATGACAAAGGACGCTACGGGAACTGCTTTAACAGTCAGCATAAATGGAGCTAAGAATTGCTCCACATATTTGAATTTAGCGGAAAGAGCAGCCAAAAGAATTCCGGCAATACAGGCAGCTAAAAAGCCGCCAATAATCCTTAACAGAGAAAATGTAATGGATAACCAGAATTCGCCGGTACAAGCCAGTTCAAATAATCTTTGGAATGCAGTAACAGGAGAAACCAACAGAATGTTCTGTCCGATAATTAAGGCACAAATTTGCCATATAATAAGCCATATGGCAACAGACCATAATTTAATTTTTCCTGGGCGTTTGTGTTTTTTAGGCATTGTAATAGAAATCATCTGTCGGTAGTTTTCCACCGATAGATTTTGCATTTTGATCGTTTAATACGGCAAGGTAGCCGGAAAGTTTTTCTTTCATTTCATTTCCGCTAATGAAAGTAATGTTACATTCCGGAATTGCTTTTTGTGCTACTGCTTCTGTTACAATATCATACTTACCAACCAAAGCAGCGCCTTCGTTTACATTGTTATTAATATAGTCTACAGATTCTTGATAATGCTTTAGAAAGTTTTCCACGGCTTGTGGATTTTGCTCAATAAATTCAGTTCTTGCAACTACCACACCTGTTACCAGACCAGAAGAAGATTTTGCGTTTTCTTGCAATTTGTCCCATTCTTCGGTTAGGTCAAGTGCAACACGCAGATTACTGTTTTTACTTTGTGCTGTTGCCACAAAAGGTTGTGGAAGCATTGCAATTGCATTTTCGGAAGCGGTTAGAGCAGCTACGCATTCAGAATGCTCACTTTTCCATTCAATGGTTACGTCTTTTGCAGGATCAATACCATTTTGTTCAAGAATGTAGTTTAGCGCATATTCAGGAGTAGCGCCTTTACCGCTGGCATAGATGGTTTTTCCGCGTAAATCTTCAGCGGAATGAATGGTATCACCGGATTCTACCATATAAAGAATACCAAGTGTGTTAATTGCCAGTACCTTTACATCACCTTCTGTATTATTGTATAAAACAGAGGCTACATTGGCAGGAACAGCGGCAATGTCAATTTCACCTTGTACAATTTTTGGAGTTACTTCATCAATGGAAGCAGCAATAGAAAAATTGTAGTTGTTATCTGTAATTGTTTCTTCTTCGCAGTCGTTCATAAATTTAACCATACCCATTGCAGTTGGACCTTTGAGTGCAGTTACATTCATATCAACCGGAGTGGAAGTTTGTGTTTGGCTAGCAGTGGATAGATTGCTGCCGGATTCTGTTGAGCTACCGGAAGAACAGCCGGTTAATACAATTGCAACCAGCACACTTAATCCCAGTGCAAACGATAGTAATTTTTTCATATTCATACCCTCTCTTTTTTTTGAATGTATTACAAGCCGAATTTAAGAATATATGGTATGTTCCAATTCAACCTGATTAATGATTTTAATTGTTGTGGAATTCACTTCAATCAGTTTTGCTTTTTGGAGTTCAGAAAGCTCCCTAAAAAGGGCTGCACGGCTAATACCAATGCGGCTTGCCAGCACTTCTCTGGAGCAATTTGGAATAATACAATTTGCTGCGTTCTGATTTGAAATTAGGTATTCTGCCAATTTGCTGCGGCAGCTTTGTGTAGATATCAATCCGATACGTTTAATTAAGAATTGTATTTTTTTGTTGCAAACCAAAGCATATTTCATTGCCAGGGAAGCATTCTGTTCCATAGCGGTTACAATGATATTTTTGGGTATGAAGTATACAACAGCATTGGTACGGCTGCGAATGACAGTCTCCATTTGTGTGCAATCGAACAAATTGCAAATTCCAAAACAGTTTCCTTTATGCAGAGAATTCAGCATAGTATCGCGTCCGTCAAGAGCAACAGAGTAAATGTCCAGTATACCGGAGGCAATCAGACCAATAAAGCCCTTACCATTGTTATTATCGCTTAAATATGCCCCTGCACTGTAAGCTTTTCGAATGACAGATGAAGAGTCAAACGAACAGCCATTTAAAAAATCAGATGATGTAATTGCTTCAAGAAGTTCTTTATTTGGCATAGTTCATCTCCCTTCGATATTTCAGTTAGACTACGCTAACTACAAAAATATTGTACCTATCTTTACTGACAATGTCAATATAGAAAGCTTGTACAGGGAGTCTCACGTGATACTGACAGTTAGCCAAATACTTGGTAAGCTTTTGCTAACTTGTAACATTTGGAGTTGAGAAATTTGCTGAAAAAAGTTGTGTTGATTTCAGGAGGGGCTGCAGTTGGAAAAACTGCTGTACTAAAGAATATCATACCATTGCTTCAAAGTAAAGATTTGGCATTATCTGTGTGCAAAATTGACTGTGTTGCGACAAGAGACGGTTCGGTTTATCAAAATATGGGTATTCCTTATGTGGTAGGTATTAGCGGTGATATCTGTCCCGACCACTTTCTGGTTTCCAATCTTCCGGAGCTTTATCACTGGGCAGATGAGAAACAGAGTGATGTTTTGCTGATTGAAACAGCAGGTCTTTGTCACAGATGTTCTCCCGCTACGGAACAGATGGCAGCAGGATGTGTACTGGACTGCACTTCCAGTTGTCATGCACCGGCGCAGCTTGGTCCAATGCTAACTTATGCTGATTTTGTGGTACTTACCAAAATTGACATGGTGTCTCAAGCGGAACGGGAAATTATTTTGTGGAAAATAAAAGAGCTGAATCCTACGGCCAAATTATTTACTGTGGATGGATTGACAGGTTACGGAGCGGAGGGACTGGCTGATTGGTTAAGCTGTTTTTCCAAAGAAACCAATTTTGATGACGATGTATTACGCCATAGTATGCCAAGCGGTGTTTGCTCGTATTGCGTCGGAGAAAAAAGGGTAGGAAGTGCATATCAGCAAGGTGTAGTAGGAAAGATTGAGTTTTAAGGCAGGTGAACGTCATGCATAAGTTAACCATTTATGGGGGAAATGATAAATATGGAAATCCGGAAGGGATTCAGCGTTTGGATTTAGTTCGAGGTGAATTATATACCATTGTGGGTAATACAGGTTCCGGAAAAAGCAGATTGATTAAAGATATTGAGCAACTTGCCAATCATGATACCATTACGCAAAGAAGTGTGTTCATTGATGATAAATATTTTTCATGGGAAGAACGCCAGGAACGGTCGTTGCATTTTGTTGCGCATTTAGGGCAGAATATGCGCTTCATGTTGGATACAACCGTAGAGGATTTTTTGAATTTACATGCACGTTGCAGAGCAAAGCAAATCAACTCTGATGAGATTATCTGTCAAGCAAATCAAATTACGCCGGAAGCAATTATGCCAAATCAAAGTTTAAATTTATTAAGCGGCGGTCAGACAAGAGCGTTAATGATAGCGGATATTGCATTTATTTGCGACAGTCCGATTGTATTAATTGATGAAATAGAAAATGCAGGCATTGATAAAGAAAAAGCATTTGCGTTACTATTGTCCAAAGAAAAGTTAGTCATGATTGTGACCCATGACCCTCATACCGCATTTATGGCAAAGCAGCGTATTGTCATGGAAGCGGGGGCAATCAAACAAGTAATACAGAGAAGTAAAACAGAAGAAGAAACGTTTCATCAATTAAGCAAGGAATATAGAAAACAAAAAAATTTGCAGGATGCCATTAGAAATGGAGCGTGTTTTTAAATGAAAAAGGTATCGTTGTATTGGAACCATATCTGCATACTACATAATTATGAAAAAATGTTTTTAGAAGAAGTAAAGCAAGCATTACTCCCATATGATATTGAATTAAATGTAACTTATTTTGGCATGGGGTATCCGGAACATATGTCTGAGTATCTTTATAAAAAAGATGCGGTACTGCCTGATATCATTGTGTCTGCTGACTTGGAAGTATTTGAGGATTCCCGTATTTTTTCTAAATTGGAGCCGAATTTATATCCATGTCATGATTGGGTTTCTTTCAAAGACAGTACAGCACTTAAATTGGTAGAGCGCAGTCCGTACTTATTGCCCTTTATATCCATTCCGCTGGTGTATTTTACAACCAATCCTGATGATTGTAAAAATAAAAAAATGGATGAAATTCATCCGTTGACCTTTGGAGGCATCAACAATTCCGCAGGAAAAACCGTTGCAAAAGCAATTTGGAATCGTTACGGAAAAGAAGCTGCCAAACAAGTTTTATGTAACAGCATTGTAGAGGATATGCCAATCGGTGCATTTCGTCAGGTAAAAACAGGAAAAGCGCAAACTGCCTTGGTACCGTCTATTTATGCCCTCAGAGCCGATTATACAGAAACATTCATGCAGATACCGCAGGAAGGACCGTTACTGATACCCTCCTATCTTTGTGTATGCAACTCCATTGAGCAAAAGGTTGCGATGACAGTGGTCAATCAGATAATTTGTCAAAAGCTTTGCGAATTTTATGCTATAAAAGGGGATTTAATTGTATATCCCGATTTTGATGTACCGCCCAGTCAACATGAAAACGAAATCTATTTTACAGTAGATTCTCATTGGTTAAAACAGCTGCCTCCACAAGAATTTTATGACTTGTACGGAACTTGTCTTCCGAAAGAGAATATTCTCCAATGAAAAAGGATGTCAGATTTGAATCTGACATCCTTTTTTTAAATGGAACGTTCTTCTCCCATATAAATGACACACATAATGCCGTCACCCGTATGGCTTCCTATAATCGGACCTACAAACTGGATTTTAATATCTTTTACATTTGGTATTTGTTTTTTTATGAGGTCTGCTACATATTCTGCATCTGCCATGGCGTCTCCGTGCATAATATAAACGGTTTGTTCTTCCGGCTTTATAATTGTTTCCGCCATTCTATTTACAATACAGTCCAACGATTGTTTGCGACCGCGGATTTTTTCTGTTGGAATCAATTCTCCGTTTTCATTTACTTGTAACACAGGTTTAATTCCAAGCATGCCGCCGAATAAAGCTGCTGCCGCAGAAATTCTTCCACCGCGTTTTAAATGATTTAAATCGTTTACCGTAAACCACAAACGAACATACTTACGGTTTTCTTCTGCCCACTGAGCGGCTTCTTTCACAGAAGCTCCGTTTTTCAGCATTTCCAATGCATGGATTACAAGCAGACCTTCTCCCATACTTGGAGAACGGGAATCAATTGTATAAATTTGACGTTGAGGATATTTTTCGCGCAATTCCTCTACAGCAGTTACAGAACGCTCATAGGTAGCACTTAGAGCAGAAGAAAAACATATGTATAATATGTCCGTTTCTTCCTTTAAGTGTGGTTCGAATATTTCTACAAAACGTGTTGGTGTAATTTGAGTAGTAGTAGGCATACTACCGTTTCTCATAGCTTCGTAGAATTGTTCATTGGTCATTTCACGGCCGTCAGGATAGTTTAAATATGTTTTATCATCGATTAAGAATTCCATAGGAATTACTTCAATGCCAAGTTGTTCGATTTGCTCAGGAGTAAAATCGGCGGTAGAATCTGTAATTACAAGATACTTGCTCATTCGGATGCTCCATTCATAATAATTTGATATGGCTTTATTATATATGATTTCAAATTATATGTCCATATAGGAAGGAAAATGAAAAAAGACCTTTGGTTAAACCAAAGATCTTTTGCTGTAAAACAAAGCCCGCCTGGCCGTAATGTGCTAAGAGTAACCTGCTACTAAAAGAAGCAGGTGGGTGCCCTCCCACTGAGTTCATACTCCCTTCTTCCGAAAACGGGAGGTCTGCAGTCCGTCAGCGGAGAAGTGGCTCCCGAAAATAAGGGTGTAGGGTTACCTATGCAACGGTCCGCGCACCAGGCAGGATTTTTATTTTCTGAAAGTATTATATCATGCTTATTTCAATTTATAATTCTTTTTTGAAATAATAGTTATGAATATTTACCTAAAAAAGCTTATTCTTCGTCTGCGGATTCGTACAGCTCGTCAAAATGACTTTCAAAAATTTCTGCAAGCTTATCTAGCAATTCTTCATCTTCTACTTCAGCTAATTGTTCTTCTCCGTCTTCTTCAATTGCTTCAAAGATGTAATAGGTACCCTCAGATTCAATGGAAGCAGCAGGATCTTCAAATGTTGGAAGCAATGCATAAAAACAACCGTTATCATTTTCAATTACATCAAGAATTTCAAACTCATGTTCTTTGCCTTCATCATCTATTAAGGTAATTAGGTCTACTTCAAATTCTTCGTTATTTGTATTACTCATAGTTCTCCTCCTAAACTGTTTGTTTCTATTTTACCGTTCAGATAACGTGAAGTCAACTGAAAATAAAATTATTGAAATTATAACTAAAATTACAATAAAAATATAGTAAGAATGAATAGATTTTACTTTTTTGTTTCATTCTGCACTATTTTAGTGTATAATAGAACAAATTAAAAAGCAAAGGGATGATACAATGGCGACAGAGATATATGATATAATTATTATTGGCGGTGGACCTGCCGGATATACAGCTGCAATTTATTGCGGCCGTGCAGCAATGAAAACATTGCTTTTAGAAAAATATATGCCCGGAGGACAAATGGGCATTACAGCTCATATTGATAATTATCCAGGTTTTCCTGAAGGAATTGATGGCTTTACTTTAGCAATGGATATGGAAAAGCAGGCCGAGCGTTTTCAAATAGAACATAAAACAGAAGAAGTAAGCTGTGTTCAATTAGACCAAAAGATGAAAGAAGTGACTGTTTCCAATGGTACTGTATATAAAGCCAAATCTGTTATTATTGCGTCAGGTGCATCTGCAAGAGAGTTAGGGTTACCTGAAGAACGTGAGTTAAGAGGGAAAGGCGTTTCTTATTGCGCTACTTGTGACGGTGCATTTTTCCGCAATAAAACAGTTGCAGTTATTGGGGGAGGGGACACAGCAGCAGCAGATGCTGTATTTTTGTCTCATTTATGTAAACAGGTATATGTGGTACATAGAAGAGATACGCTCAGAGCTGCAGCAGTTTATCACGATGTGTTAAAGCATACAGAAAATGTAACTTTTGTATGGGATAGCACAGTGGAAGAAATTTTGCATGATGATGTAGTTACCGGAATCCGAATTAAAAATAAACATACAGGTCAATTACAGACAATAGATTGTCAAGGTGTATTTATGGCCATTGGCAATGTTCCAAATACAAAATTATATGAAAAACAAATTGAACTGGATGGAAACGGTTATATAATTGCAGGAGAAAATACAAAAACATCTCAATTGGGTGTGTTTGCTGCAGGTGATATTAGAACCAAACCATTGCGGCAAGTAGTAACAGCAGTAGCTGATGGTGCTGTAGCTGCATATATGGCAGAAGAATATATCGAGTTACAAACAGAAGAAATGGAATAATAAAAACAGCTTTGGTTGATACAATCCAACCAAAGCTGTTTTTATTTTGTAGAGATTAACAGCAAAGCTGTTTCAGTGCTGCAGTGTAAAAACTACTCTTTATTATTTCATTACATGAGTTTTAATATACATACGCCATTCTTTACATGCCGCAGCGGTTAGATGAATACCGTCAGGCGTTTTGTCTGCCGGTAAAGCGCCGGTGTCATCTTTGAATACTTCGGCAGCATTTAAGTAGGGAATTCCTGCCGCTGCGGTCATATTAATGATCATATTGTTCAAATTCTCTATTTTTGTATTGTTATACACATCATCTGTTTCTGAACGTTCTGCAGAAACAGGAAGAATGGATTGTACACAAATTTTTGCATTTGGCTGAAGTTCTTTTATATCATCAATTAACTGAGAATATTGTTCAATGAACATATCGGGATATATCCATCCCAACTCATTTGCGCCCATTAAAAGATAAATTTGGTCAAATTGCCTGTCTTTTAAGGCGTCCATTACTGTTTTTGTTCCGGTTCCGTCTGCATTGGGAGAGTTGTCTGCATTTACAACTTTCATTCTATGAATACTTTCTACCGTCATACCGCGGCCTTCATAATACGTTGGTGTATCCAAACCAGAAAATTCTTTGAATCCTTCTGTAATAGAATTCCCAATAAATAATGTATTTGAAAAATATGTATCATCTACTTCCGCAGACTTCGGAATGAAATGGGAAGTATTTATTGTGACTGTACCGGATGAGGGTATATTTGACGATACATCTGAGGGAGGAACTGCATCAGATGATTCTGATTGGTTCAATATGGATTCAGAAGTAATAGTTTCCGGAGTTGAAACCGTTTCTTGGCTGTTAGGTTTTATAGTAAACACACATATCAATACTATTGTGATTGTAATACATACCATGGCGGCAATAATAGTGATCATAGGAGCATATCTTTTCTTCTTTTTTCTTCTTCGTGGGGGTTGGGTTACGCGTTTCATTTTATCCTCCGTTATACTATGATTTTTAAGTGCTTATTCATTATAGGAAATGCAATTCCATTTTACAAGATATTGTTCTGCATTGTCACTATTTGTTATTTCTCTGTAAGACAATTGACAAAAATGAAAAAAACAGGCATAGTTTATACCTGTTTTTTCAATATTGTTACTTTTATCATCAGGCTGACTTTTGACGTATAAAGCCGGCCACAAAACATAAAAGAAATACAATTAAATTCACAATTACAATGCTTGCTCCTGTTGGTGTAGAAAATGCGTATGATGTAACCAAACCAATGAAAAAGCAAATAATTGAAATTACCGCAGATGCAATTACAACAGAACGAAATTGTCTGAAAATACGCATAGCAGATAATGCAGGGAAAATAATCAAGCTGGAAATTAGCATAGTACCCATAATACGCATACCGACAACAATGGTAATTGCTGTAAGCAAAGCAATCAGCATATTATAGAGATTTGCTCGGGTTCCTGTAGCCTTGGCAAAATTTTCATCAAATGTAACGGCAAAGATTTTATTGTAAAATACGATAAATAAAATCAATACCACTACAGAAAGTGCAATGCTGACATAAACATCACTTTCTTTCATAGCCAAAATACTTCCGAACATATAACTGTATACATCTGCATTTTGTCCGGAGGCCAAAGAGATGACCGTAACGCCAATTGCAAGAGAACTGCTGGCAATCAATGCAATAGCAGAATCACCTTTTATTTTGCTGTTTTCGCTTAATCGCAGCAATAAAAATGCAGCAACTACAACCACCGGAATTGCAACAGGAAGAGGGGCCCAGTTAAACGCCATGGCAACAGACAACGCGCCAAAACCAACATGGGAGAGCCCATCGCCAATCATGGAATATCGTTTTAAGACTAGGCTTACCCCAAGTAGTGCTGCACAGAGCGAAACAAGGGCACCTACAATTAATGCCCTTACAATGAAGGTATAGGAAAATAAATCATGTAAAATCTCTAGCATAATAGGTGCCTCTCTATTGGGAACATTTTAAAAAGCGTTTTCCAAGTTCCGTATTTACATACGATGCGGTATCTCCATAGAATAACAAAGATTGTTTCATATGTAATATTTTATCTGCATACCGTGTGGCTGAAGATATATCATGAGAAACCATAATAATGGTAACGCCAAGGTCTTTGTTTAATTGCTCTATCAATTGATATAATTCTTCCGTTACCAAAGGATCTAACCCGGTAACAGGTTCGTCTAGCAGTAGCAGCTTATCAGTTGCACATAAAGCGCGAGCGAGTAAAACGCGTTGCTGTTGGCCGCCTGAAAGTGCGCTAAAAGAACGTTTTTTAAAGTCGCCGATGCCCAGACGCTCCATATGCTGCATTGCTTGTTCTTTATCTGCTTTGCTGTAAAAGGGTTTCAGCCCGCGACGGTTTAAACAGCCGGACAGTACAACTTCATAGACAGAAGCAGGAAAATCTTTTTGTATATTGGTTTGTTGAGGCAAATAACCCAAACGTTTATGATGTACCTCGGGACCAAAGGAAACAGAACCGCTTTTTAATGGAACCAGTCCTAATATACTTTTTAGCAATGTGCTTTTTCCAGAGCCGTTTTCACCAACTATGCAAACATAATCTCCTTCGTTTACTTCAAAAGAGACATGGTCAACAGCTATTTTAGAGTCATATGTAATAGTGACATCACGACAAGATAATATCATATAGTTATTCAAGTCCTTTTTTCAAATTTTCAACGTTTTGTTTCATAAGAGATAAATAGGTTTCTCCGTTTTCAAAGTCTGCTTTTGAAAGGTTATGACAAGAATGGAACAGTAGCATTTCTGCACCTGTTTCTTCACTGATGGAGCGAGAAATTTTTGGGTCTGTTAATTCTTCATAATAAATAACAGGGATTTGTTTTTCTTTGACTTCTGTTATTAACTCAGATACTGTTTTAGCGCTTGGCTCGGCTTCAGTGGAACAGGAGTCAAATGCAGATTTATATTCCAACCCATACTCGTGCGTAAAATAAAATAGTGCAAATCGGCTTCCGAATACAACTTCTTTTCGGCTGCCATTGGCTACAATTGTACGAATTTCTTGATCTAGTTGATCCAGTTGTGATAAATAATCATTTGCATTTTTAGTATAGTATTCTGCATTCTCCGGGTCAGCTTCACATAATATTTGCAAAATATTTTGCACCATTATCTTTGCATTGACAGGACTGGTCCAAATATGAGGGTCATATTGATTCAGCTCATCTGCGTGTAATTCTTCAGAGGTATGAGTATGATCATCTTCTGCATGATTGTGTCCACCGCTGGGACTTTTTAGCAAGGGGATATCTTTTGATACATTCAAAACATGAACAGATTCAGGTAGAGATTCAATGATATTATCTGCCCAGGTTTCCATGTTAGAGCCTGTATATAAAAAGACGTCTGCATTGTGAATGGTGATGATATCAGATGGGGAAGGGTCGAAGGTATGACTTTCTACACCGGGAGGAAGAATCAACTCAATATTGGCTTTATCACCCGCTATTTGACGTGCAAAGTCGTATTGAGGAAACAGAGTAGCAACGATTGTAATTTTATTAGGATCATGTTCTGTATTTGTACTATTGTTGGAATTGGCAGAACTGCAGCCTGCTAATATTCCAACAGTAACGACTACTACAGCAAATAATGCAAGAAATTTTTTCATATTAATCTCCTTTTTAGTTGGATTGTTTCATGCAGTTTTCGCACTGACCGTAGAATACGGTTCGGGAAGAATCTACCTGAAAGTGATGTTCTTTTAAAATGTGTTGTTCAATTCCATTCATAAAATTACAGTTTAAATGTATCAATTTTTTGCATGTAATACACTTTAAATGAAAATGCACTGCACATTCTTCTTTATTCACAGCATATTGATAGCATGCGCTGGAATCTTCCAGTAAAAACTTTCGTACATCTCCTTGATTTACCAACTTATCCATGTATCTGTAAACAGTGGCTTTTCCAACAGGATTTCCGGATTGTTTCAGATGGTCTACCACATCGTCAACGGTCACGTGGCGTGATTGATTTTCGATTAGAAATTGTAAAATATGGTCGCGCTGTTTTGTTCGATATCCTCCGGATTGGGTCATATCAAAAACACCTCAATTTGAAACTGATTTTCAATTTAGTTTTTATATTACAATATTATTTGATGATAGTCAATAAAAGTGAAAAAATAAACAAGAGCGGATATAGAAAAAAGACTTCCGATTGGAAGTCTTTTTTCTTGCAACGCTATTATCAAACACGTTTGGTAATCAAGCGGGAAGAACTTAAATGAATTCTGTCCTTTTCGCTTTTATGCATATATACATTTTGTACAAGACCAAAACCTAAATACAAGCAAGCAGCAGAGGAGCCTCCGGCACTGAAAAACGGTAACGTAACACCCATAACAGGAAGTAGGCTCAGGCACATGCCAAGATTAATGATAGATTGGAATGTAATCATAGCAAAAAAGCCAAAGCACATATAAGTACCCAAATCATCACAGGATTTTCTGGCCGCATTCATAGTACGTAGCAGCAATAGTACAATTAATACCAATATTGCCATTGCCCCAAGAAAACCCAGTTGTTCTGCGGCTACAGAGAATATAAAGTCACTTTCCTGAACCGGAACTGCACTACGTTGTACACGAGGAGCGGTAAATAAACCACGACCAATTAATTCTCCCGAGCCAATAGAGATTTTTCCCTGAATTTGCTGTAAGCCTGCTCCCAATGGATCGGATTCCGGATTAAACATATTCAAAATCCTGTTTTTTTGATAATCGGCCAATAAATATTGCCAAGCCAAAGGAAGAATAACAATCAAACTTCCGAATAAAGCTGCAAAATAACGAAGTTGTACACCTGCAATAAACATCATTACAAGAAACATAAAGATAAATACAGCTGCTGCACCGTCATCACCTTGCAGATGGATGAGCACGACAGGAATCAAACAATGAATGGTAAGAAACAAAATTTGCAGCGGAGAAGTGATTTTTCCCTTTTCCTTTACAATGGATAAATGTTTTGCAAAGGTAATCATAAAGCCGATTTTTACTAATTCCGAAGGCTGAAAGGTAAGTCCACCGGGAAGTTTTATCCACGCCCGTGCATTGACGCCGGCATCACCCGTAACAGCCTGGCCAAAAAATAATGTGTATAAAATTAAAATAATAGATATTGCACCGATAAAATACCATGCTTTTGCAATGGAACGATAATCGATGATAGTTAATATAATAGCACCTACATAACCTATGATAATAGAAACTAACTGGACTGTAAAATAGCTTCGGCTTCCCTCAGGTGTGGGCACTGTTTTTAATAAAAGTAAGCTGTATGCGGAGATGACCAGCATAATACCCCAGAGCAGCTTATCTGCCCTTTTAAAGTAATTGAATAATGCATTTCCTACCTTAGACAAAATGCACCTCCTTGTAATAAAACAGACTCTTTATTCTTATATATACGTTCGTTTGTATTTTCATCTTTTTATTATTGCAAATCCATTATATTATTTCTATCTATAAAGTTCAAGTATGGGCTTTTTTTCAATTTCGTAATATGGTATACTTTATTCAGTAATATTTGTGTAAGGAGACAGTAACATGCTTACAGACATCGAAATTGCCCAACAGGCAAACATTCTTCCAATTCGAGAAATTGCATCAAATCTTGGATTAACGGAAGATGACTACGAACCGTATGGTAAGTACAAAGCAAAATTAACAGAAGAATTGTTCCAAAAAATGGAGAACAAACAAGATGGTAAACTAATTTTGGTTACCGCAATTAATCCAACACCGGCAGGCGAAGGTAAAACAACCACTACGACTGGTTTGGGTCAAGCAATGCATAAGATCGGAAAAAATGCAGTTATTGCTTTACGTGAACCTTCTTTAGGTCCTGTGTTTGGTGTAAAAGGCGGTGCGGCAGGCGGCGGATATGCACAAGTGCTTCCAATGGAAGATATTAACTTGCATTTTACAGGTGATATGCACGCAATTACTGCTGCCAATAATTTATTGTGTGCGCTATTGGACAACCATATTCAGCAAGGCAATGTATTGGGAATTGATGCAAGAAGAATCAATGTGTCCCGTTGCATGGATATGAATGACCGTGCTTTGAGAAGTGTTGTAGTAGGTTTGGGAGGAAAGCCAAACGGTTTTGTACGTGAAGATGGATTCTGCATTACAGTTGCCAGTGAGGTTATGGCTATTTTGTGTCTTGCAGAGGATTTGGATGATTTAAAAGAACGTTTGGGTAATATTTTGGTAGCATATTCTTATGACAACAAACCCATTTATGCACGTGATTTAAATGCCAACGGAGCTATGGCTGTATTGCTGAAAGAGGCAATCAAGCCAAACTTAGTTCAAACTTTGGAGGGTACCCCTGTCATTATGCACGGCGGTCCTTTTGCCAATATTGCACATGGATGCAACTCTGTTCGCGCAACTAAATTGGCTTTGAAATTGGGTGACTACTGCATTACAGAAGCAGGCTTTGGTTCAGACCTTGGTGCAGAGAAGTTTTTTGACATCAAATGCCGTTATGCCGGTTTAAAACCAAGTGCGGTTGTTTTGGTAGCAACTGCTCGTGCGCTGAAATACAACGGCGGCGTGCCAAAAACAGAAACAGCTCAAGAGAATTTGGAAGCACTGAAAAAGGGTATTGTAAACCTTGGCGCCCACATTGACAATATGAGAAAATATGGCGTTCCTGTTGTCGTTGCAATCAATCGATTCCATACCGACAGTGATGCTGAACTAAAATTCATTGAAGATTATTGCCGTGAACATAATGCAGAATTTGCGTTGTCTGAAGTATTTGCAAAAGGCGGGGAAGGTGGAATTGAGCTTGCTGAAAAAGTATGCAAGGCAGCAGAACAAGGTTCTGATTTCCAACCGTTATATGATGCAAATCTGACTATCAAAGAGAAACTCAACCGCATTGCAAAAGACATCTATGGTGCAAGTGAAGTTGTATTTACCAAAAAAGCCGAAACTTCTTTACAAGCAATTATTGCTTTGGGAGGAGATAACTTACCTGTTTGTGTAGCAAAAACACAATATTCTTTGTCAGATGATCCTACTTTGTTAGGACGTCCGGAAGGCTTTAAAATTACCATTAAAGATTTGCGTTTATCTAATGGTGCCGGATTTGTTGTGGCATACGCAGGTGATATTATGATTATGCCTGGTTTGCCAAAGGTACCGGCAGCAAACAAAATTGATGTGGATAACAGCGGAGTAGTTTCCGGTTTATTTTAATGATAGGATTAGAAAGGAGGTTTTCCCTTGTCACAATTTTTAAGCCATTCTCCAGAAGAAACAGAGGATTTCGGCTTTCGTTTGGCACAACAGTTACAAGGCGGAGAAGTTATTGCCATGTATGGCGGAATGGGAATGGGGAAAACAGCCTTTACAAGAGGGTTGGCACGAGGATTGGAAATAGACCATGGTGTATCTAGCCCTACTTTTGCTTTGGTACATGAATATCAAGGACGACTGACGGTTTATCACTTTGATATGTTTCGTGTGGAGAGTTGGGACGATTTGTACTCCACAGGTTTTTATGATTATTTAGAAACAGGCGCTGTTTTAGTGATAGAGTGGAGCGAACATATAGAAGAAGCTTTGCCAAAGGATTGTATTAAAATTCAAATTGCACTTGGAGCGCATGAAAACGAGCGGATATTTACCGTAGAGGGAGGCAACCTATGAAAATATTGGCGCTGGATTCCTCAGCGGTATCAGCTTCGGCAGCCATTTTAGATGACGATAAAGTATTGGGCGAATTTTTTATCAATACAAAGCAAACACACAGCCAAACATTGATGCCAATGGTTCAGCAAGTGTTGACCCAAACAAAAACAAATTTGGAAGAAATTGATTTATTTGCTGTTTCTGCAGGTCCCGGCTCTTTTACGGGAGTACGTATTGGTGTAGCATGTGTAAAAGGAATGGCATTTGCACAAAATAAGCCTTGCATTGGTGTATCCACGTTAGAAGCAATGGCTTATCCGCTTTCTATGTTAAACGGCATCATATGTGCAGTGATGGATGCAAGATGTCAGCAGGTTTATCATGCGTTGTTTCGAGTGAACGGGAGTGCAGTGGAACGCATTTGCGACGATTGTGCGGTTGCAATCAGCGATTTGGCGGAATCTTTGCAGCAATATTCCAATGAAACTATATACTTGGTTGGGGATGGAGCAAAACTCTGCTATGAATCGGAAGCATTTCAGCCATTGCAGCTACAACTTGTTGCCGAACATTTACAATATCAGCGTGCGGTTGGGGTGGCACAATGTGCTACCGCGCATTTGAAACAAGAAGACTGCACAGTAACAGCAGAACAACTGGCACCTGTTTATTTAAGGTTGCCACAAGCAGAACGTGAGTTAAAAAAGAAGTTGGAGGGTAAAACATGATAGCCTTGGGAGCAGACCATGGTGGTTTTTTGTTGAAGGAAGCAATCAAAGCCTATTTGGAGCAAGAAAATATTGCATACCATGATTTTGGCACCTATAGTGAAGATTCTGTGGACTATGCGCCAATTGCAGAGCAAGTAGCGCATGCGGTTGCAAATGGAGAGGCAGAAAAAGGTATTCTTTGCTGTGGTACCGGAATCGGCATTTCTATTGCGGCTAATAAAGTAAAAGGAATTCGTGCGGCTGTAGTAACTAATGCATTCTGTGCAAAAGCAACACGTGAGCATAACGATGCAAATATTCTTTGCATGGGTGGTCGTGTGATTACAGAAAAAGATGCTGTCGAGTTTACAAAGATATTTTTAACCACAGAATTTGAGGGCGGACGCCATCAAAGAAGAATTGACCAAATTGCTGCAATTGAGCAGAAAAACTAAAAAAGAAGCTGTCATCTGAAGAGATGACAGCTTCTTTTTTATACCAGTGTTTCAAGAAATGTTTGATATGCTTCGTTGTTGTTTGGTTTTTCTGTAATCGTTGTGTGGAATAAGGAAAAGTTTTCCACATGTTTTACGGTATCTTCCGGTTCAATGCGATACAATGGACTTTGTACTGTTAGTTCCAAGAAATCTTTACTGCAGTAAACTTGGCTAGAAGCGTCATTGTCAGGGTAAACCGCTTTTGCATCATGTACATACCGTTTCGACAGTACAGTATTTCCGTTTACGTATGAAAGCCAGCCTTGTCTATTATTGTATCCTATTTTAAAAGGGTAATCTATTGATGCGTCTTGTTGAACGATCATAAAATCACTGTGCATATCAAAACGTTGGTCATGCAATCTTGTAAAAGGCCAGTATACATAAACACGGTCTGCTACAAAGAATTCATTGCCCTGATTTTGAGGCAATACAGCAAATCCGCCCGGTTTTACCATAGTGCTACTACACAAGGCAACACGCTGTATATCAGCGGAGTGATTGGCGGCAGTATGCACAATCATAAAGTCAGAGCCTGTTTCACCTAACATAATTTTATAAGATAATTGAAGACCTGAAGTTTTTTGCGTAGGGGCTTGAAAGAGAACGCCGTCATTATCTATGCTGTACACAACAGCTTCGTTGTCAGGATAGCGTGCTTCCGGTAGGTGGGACGGGCTTAAATAAAAGCGGTGTCCTCCATATAGATAATGATATGCTGTTTGTCCACATATTTGAGAAATTTCATTGTTTAGAAAGAAATGTTTTTGCTCTTTGTCTTGAAATAAAATGTTTTCTTCTCCAATAAATCCTAAATAAACAATACGAGGTCCCTTTTCTACCGTAACAATCAATTCAATGGTCTGATTGCTGATAGAAATGCAAGAACCATAATTTTCATAGTTGATTTCTTTGATATTAGTCATAGTGAATCACCTTTCGTTACATAACGCGGTTACAATACCTTGTGTGAATTCTTTACCGCAGGGCTGCACCTGCGGAGTGGATAATCCGTATAAATCCGTCGCAGTTGCTTCCAAGTCAAACAGTGTTTTTGCGTACGGCGATAATTTTCTCAATTGATGATACTGAGTAATCATTGGTAAAGAAGCAGTTTGTTTTAGAAGAGGTAATAGCTCTTTTCCTTTTTGATTGAATCCCAGTACATGCAAATACGGAGGAGGAGTTCGCGTATAAGCGGCCTGTACATTTAAAAATGCACAAAGTGTAATACGACGAATGCGCGCATGTGTATAACGTTTTGTTTTTACGTGTGCATAAAAATCGGTTAATGAAACAGCCGTTTTTGCCGCTTTATATAGTCTATGCTCTAACCCTTCGGAAACGTCAGGCAAATTTGCAAATTCTTGCAGTGTCATGGTTCTCAATTTTGCCAAAATTGCTCTTTCTAAGGGTTGTATAGAAGCAGGAGCTGTTTTATTTTGTATTGCACTTTCCAAATATGGATAAGTTTTTTGGGGAACATAAGTAGCATACTCCTGATTTTGTTCAATCATACGTCGAATTTGGGAAGCAGATGCAATTTTTTTCGGCGGAAGTGAACTGTCGTGATGTGAGGCACCAATCCGTTTTATAGTAAATGGCTCAATGGTCGAATTGATGTCTTTTAAAGCGTTGCAATAAGCAATAGCAAGGATATTATTTGGATGTTCCAATAAAGAAGCGGTCTCTTGATTTGTAAGAGACAACATAGCTGCCTGGCGTGCAGAGGCAAAAGTAACTCCTTTTTGCAATTCAACTTGTAATGCCTGAGAAAACTGCTCTGTTCTTAATATATCCGCAGCGGAAGACAGTGCTTTTATATCACCGCATTCACTGCCAAAACTTAGTTGGTGGACACAACCCAATGCATTGGCAATGGCTACACCTCCTGCAGCAAATGTTTCAGCGCCTGAAACAGCCCAAGGAAGCGGCAGTTCAACTACCAAATCAACACCGGCACTTAAAGCGGTTTTTGTACGAACCCATTTATCAAAATAAGCTGGTTCACCTCGTTGTACAAAATTTCCGCTCATAATTGCTACAATATGTGTGGCGCCGGATTGTCTAGTTTGTACAATAAGTGATTGATGTCCTAAATGATATGGATTAAATTCGGAAATTATACCAGAAATTTTAAAATTTTGCGTCATTTTTTAATCAAAAATCCTTGAATTTTGTTATTGTTTATAATATAGTATAGTGTATATGATTCCTGAGTTAGATTCAATAGTTTATTCACCTATAGGAGGAAAAGCAATGAAAATTTTGGTCATTAATGCAGGTAGTTCTTCTCTGAAATATCAGTTAATCGATATGGAAAATGAATCTGTCGTTGCAAAAGGTATTTGTGAACGTATCGGAATGAATGACGGTATCTTTTCACATAAAACATTTGACGGAAGAGAGAAAAACCTAACCACAGATATGGAAGATCACACTCAGGCGTTCCAATTGGTAAAAGATGCTTTGATTGACAGTAAAGTAGGCGTTATTCAAAGTTTAAGCGAAGTTGCAGCTATTGGACACCGTGTTGTGCAGGGTGGTTCTATTTTCAGTAAATCTGTTTTAATTACTGACGATGTACTAAAAGGCATCGAGTCTTTAAACCCTTTGGCACCGTTACATAATCCTGCACATGTGCAAGGAATTCGTGCATGCCAAGATGTTTTTGGTACAGAAGTGCCTCAGGTTGCCGTATTTGATACAGCCTTCCATTCCACAATGCCACCAAAAGCTTATACGTTTGCGATTCCTTATGAATATTATGAGAAATATGCAGTACGCCGCTACGGTTTCCACGGAACTTCCCATAAATACGTTAGCCATCGTTGCGCAGAAATTATGGGAAAACCAATTGAAAAACTAAAACTGATTACTTGTCATTTAGGTAACGGTTCTTCCATTACCGCCGTGCAAGACGGGCGGGTTTTGGATACCACGATGGGATTAACTCCGTTGGATGGTTTTATGATGGGTACACGTTCCGGTACACTGGATCCTTCTGTTGTAACATTTATTATGGAAAAAGAAAACTTAACTCCTAAAGAAATGGATACTATTTTAAATAAAAAATCCGGTTTGCTAGGCGTGTCAGGTGTATCTAGCGATGCTCGTGATGTTGCACAAGCAGTAGTAGAGGGTAATCCAAGAGCTGTTTTGGCACAGGAAATGTTGGTATACCAAATTGTGAAATATATTGGTGCGTTTGCAGCAGCTATGAATGGGGTTGATGCCATTGTATTTACAGCTGGTTTAGGCGAAAACCACGTTATTGTACGCCAAAGAGTATGTGAGTCTTTAAAATATTTAGGTATTACTCCTGATATTAATTTAAATGAAAAAATGACTCGTGGTAATGAAGGTAAAATTACAACAGAAAACTCAACAGTAGATGTATATGTTATCCCAACCAATGAAGAATTAGTAATTGCTCGCGATACCAGAAGTATTTTAGAAGCAATGCGATATGCAAATCTTTAATAAAAAAGTTCCATACACCATGTTGGTGTATGGAACTTTTTTTAGCGATGGTGAGGAACACCTACATCTGTATACTTATCATCATCGCGATGTCGGGGTTTATCCAGAGGGGAATGTTCTCTGAATAAGAAAGAAATGCACCAGATGGCTGCAATAGCTACCAAGCAGAATATAATTCGGCTTACAATGGCACCTTGTCCTCCAAATAGAAATCCAACAATATCAAATTGAAAAATTCCAATGGAACCCCAGTTAATTCCGCCAATAATTAGTAGAATTAACATAATGCAGTCTATAATAAACATTTGCTCACACCTTTCTTTAAACTTGGGTGATGAAAATGAAATCTTAATATAGAGTGCTCTTTTTTGATAAAAATATACGAAATTTTAAATTTTTTAATGAATCATATGAAACAAGTATAAATAAAAAACAAAAAGCTGTCCATAATAATGTGAATAGCTTTTTGTTTTTTATCCCAAAATTTTATTTTTTGATAGATTTCCTTATCATAACAAAAAAACACAACATAGCAGAAACACTACACAGAATCATGATGATTATAATATTATCGTCTTCACCCGTTTGGGGACTTTCTAATTTAGTACTTTCCAAAAGAATACTTTGTTCTTCACTTTTGCTTTCCTCAAAGGGAAGAGATTGTGTATTCGTAGCTCCGCACTGTGTGCAGGTAAAAGTTTTAATATCGTCAGAATCAAACGTTGGTTCCGTAGTAATGCGGCCTTCATCCCAACTATGATTTTCTGTTACAATTTCTCCGCAATCACAGATTTTTATATGTGTCTGAGCATCATTATTCTGCCAGTTACCAAAAGTATGAGGAATGACTTCCGTTATACTGTCTATGTAGCTGTAGCCACAGATAGTACAGGTATGTTCTGTAAATCCTTGTTCAAAGTGTGTTGGAGAAACGATGGATTCAGTCATAACATGAGAAGCGGAATCACTGATCTCGGTACAGTTTTCGTCCAAACAGATATGAAAATGATAAGTTTCGTCATAGAACCACTCATCTGAAAAGTGATGTGTTGTTTTCAATACAAGATGGAGTGTACTGTCTTTTTGAATGCTGTAATCTTGCAGAGTATTTCCGTCTTCCAATTGTTTTCCGGCAAATATCAATCTTTGCTGGTCAGGAGGAATGCCTTCTTTCTCTTGAATTTTTGCTTTTACATCTTCAATTCTGTCTGTAGGTTCTACCTCTAAAGTAATATGTTTTCCTGTAAGTGTCTTTACAAAAATTTGCATTGCCATTGCCGGTACAGCAAATATTACCATACATATCATAACAACAAAAATAGAAATTATACGTTTTGTTTTCATTTTCATACTTTTATATGTCCACCTTCTATGATTGATTTTCTACTCCATGTCTAGTAGGTTCGCAAATAAACACATGATTGAATGTTTGCTTTAGGATATTAGAAGAAAAAAGAGCCTGCTGTTCTGTTTCAAAAATCCCGAATACCGCGGAACCACTGCCGCTCATACAAGCGCCAAGTGCGTTGTTTCGCGTCATAAGCTCCGTAATTGTATGTACATCTGTAAGAGACATAGCCTCTTGAAACACGTTTTTCATATTTTGTGAGACAGCGGACAAATTCTGTTCTTTCAATGCATTACATAAGATTTGCGTATCGGGACGGTGCAAGATAATGCAGTTATCTGCTTTTTGGTATGCTTCTTGTGTGCTGACCGAAACGGACGGCTTGCAAATGACAATATAACAGGGCGGAAGGGCAGGAAGCGGTGAGAGATTCTCGCCAATTCCGGTGGCAAGCATAGTACCGCCGCAAATACAAAATGGAACATCCGCACCGATTTGTACGCCGATTTCACACAGTTGCTTCTGTGTCAAATTGGTTTGAAACAGCTGATTTAATCCATGCAGTACAGCGGCTGCATCCGCGCTTCCTCCGGCCAAACCTGCCTGACTGGGAATCTGTTTTTCAATATGAATGGAAACAGCAGGACGGATTTCGCAATGTTTAAAAAATAAATTTGCAGCTTTATAAGCGGTATTTTGTTCATTTGGACAAAGAGAAGGTACAGAACAAGAAAGAGAAATTCCTTGTGATGCATCTGAAGTTGTAATGGTTACTTTATCGTGCAACGATACGGATTGCATAATCATTTCCAATTGATGATATCCGTTTTCCAGTATTCCCGTAATATCCAATGATAAATTAATTTTGGCAAATGCTTTCAGCGTAAGGGTTTGGGGAAATGACATAATCCACCTCCTGTTATAAATTAAATAATGCAAGCCGTTTAATGTCGATAATGTGTTCCGGACACATTTCGTGACAGCAATAGCAGCGAATACAATTGTCATATATAATATAAGCTTTTTTATGCTTGATTTCAATGGTATGTTGAGGACAACTTTCAGCACATTTACCGCAGCCAATACATTTGCCGGTGCGAATTTTAGGTACAGGTGTGGCGATTTTTGCCGCCAGTGGTCTCAAAAAAGAAGGCAAATATTGAATAAAATCGCTTGATTTCGATTGGGGCGGCAGGAAATCAGAGATAACAGTATCGCTTAATGGTAAACCCAGAATTTCTATTTCTTCTACAGTTTTTGGACAAAGGCCGCGTTCCATAGCAGAAGCAAGCATAAAAATGTCTGAAGGTTTTAACGAAATCATAGAGGCACAGACCATATCTACAGCATAAGGGTTGCTGCCTCCCACAATTGTTCCGATAAATCTTGGTTTTCCTCCGGAAGGACCGTTGCCTTCCATACCCATGACAGCGTCCATAATTGCAATATGCGGACGTACAGCCTCACATAAATCCACTAACATTTCGCTGAATTCTTTTGTATCAGGAAATCGACAATGTAATTCCGGTTTCATAAGTCCGGGAACAACACCAAACATATTTTTAACAGCCCCGGACATTCCTGTCATACAGTGAGTTTTTAATTTTCCAATATCAATGATAATGTCTGCATCCAAAATAGGGGAAATGACCTGAAATTCTTTGCAACGAACTGCGGTTGGTGTTTTTAAAGAACGATAAGAACAATCCGTGTTGAGCAGGAAATCATATTGCTGTGCCATGTTTGCGTATCCGCAAGCCTGATAAATATTTTTTACCGTTGATGGAGTATATCTGCCTCCCGAACTTTCGGCGATGGTGACTTTTCCACCAAGTTCTTGCACTTTGGTGCCTACTGCGGCTACCAATAATGGGTGAGTGATAATTGCGGTATGGGGATTACATTTCATTAATAAATTTGGTTTTATAACAACATTTGCATTTTGAAACGGAAAACGATTCAGTTGAAGATGGTTGAATATATCATCAACAGCTTGTTTGAGCGGCTCATATTGATACTCTGTACATGGCGCTAAATATACTTGTTCCACTTGATGTCCTCCTGTCAGTAAGAGAAATAAAAAAGCTTCACCTTAAGGTGAAGCTGGCAAGGCTAATTGCCGCCGCGTTCCTTTAGAAAACGTTGAATACGGCTAAGTGCCTCGGTAATATGATTTAATGAATAGGAATAAGAAACACGAAGAAAACCTTCTCCGCAGTCTCCAAACGCATTTCCGGGAACAACCGCAACGTGTTCTTTTCTAAGAAGTTCCTCTGCAAATTGTTCCGATGTAAGGCCTGTACTTTTTATACATGGGAATACATAGAAAGCGCCTTCCGGTTCAAAGCAAGTAAGCCCCATTGCGTTAAAAGCATCTACAATTAATCTGCGGCGTGCATCGTATTGATTGCGCATATATGCGATATCATCATCGCCATTTTTCAAAGCCTCTGTTGCAGCATATTGTGCCATAGTTGGAGAACTCATAATTGCATACTGGTGCAGTTTTGTCATAGGGTCTATGATTTCGTGAGGACCAACTGCATATCCGAGTCTCCAGCCGGTCATAGCGTATGTTTTGGAGAATCCATTTACAACAATGGTTCGTTCTCTCATACCTTCAATTTCGGCAAAGCAAACGTGACTTTCTTTTCCGTAGGTTAACTCACCGTAGATTTCATCTGAAAGTACCAATAAGTTATGTTCACGTACCACTTCTGCAATTTCTTCCAAATGCTCGCGGCGCATAACAGCACCTGTTGGGTTATTTGGAAATGGCAGAATCAATAGTTTTGTTTTTGGTGTGATTTTTTCACGTAATGCTTTTGCTGTTAAGCGGAAGTTATCCTCCATTTTTGTTTCTATGGTAACAGGAATGCCTTTTGCCATTTCTGTCATAGGGACGTAACATACAAAGCTTGGTTCAGGAATTAACACTTCATCGCCCGGGTTAATTAAGGTGCGGATACAAAGGTCAATGGCTTCTGAGCCACCCACTGTAACAAGTACTTCGCTTTCAGGGTGATAAGTTACGTGATATTTTCTTTCAACCCATTTACAGATTTCCTGGCGCAGTTCAAAAAAACCGCGGTTTGGAGAATACCATGTTTTTCCTTGCTGCAAGGTATCGATTGCTTCCTGACGAACATGCCAAGGCGTAGAAAAGTCAGGTTCGCCGATACTGAGTGAAATAACGTCTTCCATTTCATTTGCAATATCAAAAAATTTACGAATACCGGAAGGTTTTACTGCTTTTATTTCATGATTCAGTAAAGATTCATAGTCGATCATTACAGTAGATTCCTCCGATCTTCTTCTTTTGGAGAGGTTAAAATAACGTCTCCCTCTTTATAGCGTGTTAAAATAAAGTGAGTTGCTGTGGAAAGGACAGAATCCAGTGGAGAAAGTCTTTTTGCCACAAACATTGCAATATCCTGAATGCTGTCGCCATGTACCATAACAGCCAAATCAAAGCCGCCTGACATCAAGTATACGCTTTCTACCTTACTGAACTGCATGATTTTTTTTGCAATTTCATCAAAACCACTTTCTTTTTTTGGTTGTACTTTCAATTCAATCAAAGCGGTTGTTTTATGATGATCTACTTTTTCCCAGTTTATCAGAGCTTTATATCCTTTAATAATACCTTTTTGTTGGTAATCTGCAATTTCTTTTTCCACTTCTTCTTCTGTTTTTCCCAGCATTACTGCCAGTTGCGCATTGGTAAGACGTGCGTTTTCGTTTAATAGGCTTAATAAATCCATAATGACACTCCTTTATTCATGTGTAACATAATATCTGTTATTCCAATGGTAATAATACAGGTTCACGATTTACAAAAATAGTAATATGGTCAAAACCGGCGCTTTGCGCAATTTGGTATCCTTCTTCCACGCCGGAACCGATGTCTGCCCATCTGTGGGCATCCGAACCAATGGTAAGGTATTTACCACCCAGTTCTTTGAACCGTTTAATTACAGTCGGGCAAGGCATTGTTTTGCCTATTGCCTGTCTCAAACCGGATGTATTTAATTCCAATGCTTTGTTTTGTTCAATTAAGGCTTTTAAAATATCGTCTATGCGCTCTCTATAAACTTCATAGCTGATATCTCTGTGTTGTTCACCGACAATGTAACGCAGTGGATACGTTAAATGTGTTAAAGAATCGAATTTGCCCCATGCGATCAGTTCCATGATTTCGTCAAAATAGGTACAGAGCAAATCGTGTACGTCTAGTTTATTATAATCTAACAGATAAAAATCTTCCAGGTTGCGAATGTTGTGAAGGGAGCCAAGTACAAAATCAAAATCGCATTCCGATAAAATAGATTCGGCGGCTTTCAAATTTTGTGTTGCCTGTCCAAGTTCAATTCCTTTATATAGATGCAGCTTGCCGTTTAATGCGGCCGCCGCTCGTTTTGTCTCCAAGAAAGAATCTTTGATGGCTTTTTCGTAATTTCTTTCTTCATACATATTACATTCACAATGGTCTGTGATGGTCAGTGCATACAATCCCATTTTCATGGCGTAATCGCATAACATCATGACAGGGTCATTTCCGTCGTGGGAAAAACAACTATGTACATGTGAATCAGAAATAGTAGTATATTTCATTCATATATCATTCCTTTCGTTGGAGAATTTTATAATAAATATATGTTTATTTTCTATCATACCACATACCATACTTTTTTTGTAGATAAAAATGAAAAAATCAATCGTTATTTTCCTGACAAAGTTTTTACGGCATTGTTGAATCTTTCCGTCGAAATACAGAGAGATTTCGGGTTTTTGTCTTGACAGAATGGGGAATCTCCTTCATAATTATGAATAACTTATGAAATGTTTTTGGAGGTATTGTTTATGCGTGCTGTTATTACAGTATTAGGCAAAGATATGGTTGGTATTTTGGCAAAAGTTTCTGCAAAATGTGCAGAAGTTGATGTGAACGTCATTGAAGTAACACAATCTATTTTACAGGATTTGTTTGCAATGATTATGATGGTAGATATTTCAAAATCAAAAGTTCCGTTTGATGAATTGGTAGACAGCCTAAAGAAAATCGGAGAGGACATGGGATTAAAAGTACACGTAATGCACGAAGATATTTTCAATTCTATGCATCGCATTTAATTTGATAGTATAGGTAAGCTTCTTTTATCGCAACAGGAAAGGATTTGAAATATGGTTAATTCACGTGACATATTAGAAACCATCAATATGATAGACAATGAACATTTGGATGTACGTACTATTACAATGGGTATTTCTTTGTTGGATTGTATTGATTCTAATATCCAAACAGCTTGTACAAAAGTTTATGATAAGATTTGCCGTTATGCCAAAGACTTGGTGAAAACAGGTGAAGATATCTCCAAAGAATATGGAATTCCGATTATTAATAAAAGAATTGCAGTTTCTCCGATTGCTATGTTGGCAGGTGCGTGCAACGGAAAAAGCCCGATTTATTTTGCGCATGCTTTGGATAAAGCTGCCAAAGAGGTTGGCGTTAACTTTATTGGCGGTTATTCTGCTTTGGTACATAAAGGCTTCAGCGCAGGCGATTATGCATTGATTTCCAGTATTCCGCAAGCTTTGGCCGAAACAGATTTTGTTTGTTCTTCTGTGAACATCGGTTCTACAAAAGCGGGCATCAATATGGATGCTGTGGCAAAAATGGGTAAAGTAATACGCAAAGCAGCAGAACTGACTGCTGATAGAGATTGCATTGGTGCTGCAAAATTGGTAGTGTTCTGTAATGCGCCGGAAGATAATCCGTTTATGGCAGGTGCATTCCATGGTCCGGGAGAGCCGGACTGTGTAATTAATGTTGGTGTTTCCGGTCCCGGTGTAGTGCGTGCGGCTGTTGCGCAGGCTGGTGATTGTGATATTACTGAAATTGCCAATATTGTAAAGAAAACTGCTTTTAAAATTACACGTACCGGTCAATTGGTAGCTCAAGAAGCTTCTCGCAGATTGTGTGTACCATTTGGTATTATAGATTTATCTTTGGCACCTACTCCTGCTGTAGGAGATTCTGTTGCTTACATCCTAGAAGAGATGGGTCTTGAAAATTGTGGCGCACACGGCACCACAGCAGCACTTGCATTGTTAAACGATGCCGTGAAAAAAGGCGGTGTTATGGCTTCTTCTCATGTTGGTGGCTTATCCGGAGCATTTATACCTGTATCTGAAGACGCAGGTATGATTCATGCTGCAAGAGTTGGTGCGCTTACATTAAATAAACTGGAGGCGATGACAGCGGTTTGCTCTGTTGGACTGGACATGATTGTAATTCCGGGTGACACTTCAGCTGATATTATTTCCGGTATTATTGCAGATGAGGCTGCCATAGGTATGGTAAATAGCAAAACAACTGCTGTTCGTCTGATTCCTGCAATTGGTAAAAAAGCAGGAGAAGAGTTGGATTTTGGAGGTTTACTAGGAAAAGGACCGATTATGGAAGTAAACCGAAATTCTCCAAGTACCTTTATTAATCGTGGCGGCAGAATTCCAGCTCCGTTGCAAAGTTTAAAAAACTAATTTCTTTTTTGCTAAATTTCGACCGTAAAATTAAGTTCTGTACATTTTAACTAAAATTTCTCACATGTTTTTTCATACAACGTAGTATTTATTATTTGTCAATGCATAAAGTATGAATTATTTATGTTTAATATGCGATTATGGTTAAAAATAGGCTTGATTTTGCGGTTGTTATTTGTTATATTTAATGAGTATTGTCAAGAGTGCGGCAAAATGCTGTTATTTGTTGCTATTCACAAATTCAGAGGTTTCATTTTTGAACTCTACATAGCAACTTAAACAATATACGCCTCACATTTATGCAAAGTCTGTTAATAATCAGTTTAATTGGTATTAATAGTTTGGCATACGACATACATTACATATTATACGAGAGGTGTTGGTTTACAGTACATTGAATGAATGAATGTTTTATATTGGTTTTATATCTTTGCAGATAAAAACTTGTTTTTACTGTATCGTTTGTAATTCTATTTGATTACATATGCCATTTTGTCATTTTAACATAAGAGATAGTATATATTTATACCAAATAAATATTGCTAGTTAAGTGGACAAAATAAGGTGTGGTATAAGGCAATGTTTTTAGAAACAATGTTATAATTCTGTATGGAATTTTTGTTGATTTAATGTGTTGTGAATTGATATTTGGCTCGTTATAATATATTTGTATCAAGCTCAAGCAAAGCTCAAATTTGTTGCATTTAAAAGGAGGTGCGGTCAAAGTGCAGGACATAGTCAAACAAATAGTTGATATGGACCGTAAAGCCAGAGAGATTACTGCCGCTGTTGAACAGGACAGATTAAACTCTGAAAAGGAAATTGCTCAAAAACGTGTTGAACTACGCGCTGAGTACCTTGCAAAAGCTAGAGAGGCTATTCCTTCTAGTGAATCCCAGGAACGCGCTGCCGCTGAAAAAGAGTGGGAGATTGTTGCAAAAAAACATGCAGATCTATCACGAGAACTGGACGAGCTTTACAGCAAAAAGGGTGACGAATGGGTTAATAACATCGTTGCACAAGTGATAGGGGAGTGATTGCATGCTTGCCAGTCTTTCTTCCAATGCTGTTTCAGCAAAAGCGAGAGGTATGCACGGTAAACGTCTGACAAACAACAATTTTATGGATCTCCTAAATTGTAAAACTGTTCATGATGTTGCCTATTACCTCAAAAACCGCACAAGCTATAACAAACTCCTTGCAGGGATCAACGAGAACGAAGTTTCCCGTAGTGAACTTGAGGTTTTGTTAAAGCAAAAAATCTTTGATGACTGCTCCGATCTTGGTAGGTACGGAGCGTCAGTAGGAGAACGTTTTTCAGATTATTTAATCATGCGTAGTGAGATTGAACAAGTGATGCATAGTTTAATTCTGTTAAACTCCGGCAGAGATGATGGATATGTAAATTACATGCCTGAATTTTTGCAGAAGAAAACAGGAATTGATTTGGATGCTCTTAGCCAAATTAAAACTTATGATGACTTGCTCAGAGCGTTGGGCAACACCCCATACGCAAAAGTAATCGCTCCTTTTAAACCGGAGCCGGGTAAACTGCTCGACTACACCAAGATTGAAAATGCTCTTTATACATTCCTCTATAACAGTGTATTTACAATGATTAAGAAGAATTATAAGGGCGGAGCTGCAAAACAACTCCGAGATATTTTCAATTCCTACCTAGATTTGGATAACTATGTGCGTATTGTTAGAATGAAAACATTCTACAAGGCACCACCGGAGGCAATTCGCGATGCGCTGTTGCCGTTTACTACCATTAGAAAGCACTTTATCGATGCGATGATTGATGCCAAAGATGAAGAAGAAGTTCACGCTATCATGGCACAAACTTCCGTGGGTAAACGCTATCTAAAAGGTGTAGAAGGGTTTGAAGATGATATTCCTTTGCGTGTTCAATATGAAACTGCAAACCATCACATTCATTTTTCTACACACCCTTCCGTAGTTTTGTTATCCTATATCTTTGTAAAGCAAGCTGAAGTATATGATATCATTACCATTTTGGAAGGCATCAGATACCATCTTGCACCAAGCAAAATAGCAAAATTACTTACCATCGTCAATTTTGAATGAAAGGAAGTGTCGAGTAATTGGCTGTTGTAAAGCTGAAAGAAGTAAGCATTATCGGCAAGCTGTCTGAGCTGGATAAAGTAGCAACAATCTGTGGTCAATCAAATGTATTCCATTCAGATAATGCTATGAATTTCTACGCAGACACTCCGGATTTCACTGCTTACAATGAAGACAATCCATATGCAGAGCCATTGCAACAACTCAACGATGCTATTGTCAAGGCAAACAAAACTTTGACTCTTTTAGATACAAAAGAGACAAAGAACATTCATATGGATAATGATGCAATGATTTCTTATGCACAAGAAATTGCTGCTCAAATCACTGAATGGGAAAAAGAAAAGAAAGAAGCCGAAGACAAAATTAAAGAGTACACATCCGTAATTGATGATATGGGTCACTTTGTAGGCCTAAACCTCAATTTGGATGAAGTAAATTCTTGTGAGTTTGTTCAGGTTCGTTTTGGTGCATTGCCAAAAGAAAATGTAGAGAAACTAGCTGTCTACAAAGACAATCCAGATGTTATCTTTACTCCATGCACATCTGATGATAAATATCAGTGGGGCGTATACTTTACACCAATCACTGCAGTATCATCAGTAGACCGTATTTTCTCAAGCTTAAAGTTTGAGAGAGTAGAATTAAACGAGCTAAAGGGTTCCCCTGAAGCAATTGTGGCAGATGTTCGTGCAAAGCGTGACGCCGAAGTTGCCCTTGTGAAAGAGATTGAATCTAAAATTGAATCTCTTTGGAGACAAGAGGGTACTAAACTGCAACAAGTATTTTCTCTTCTAACTGAGAAAAATGTTTACTTTACATCTATCTGCCGCAATGCAGCAAGATATGATGACAACTTTGTTGTTGTAGGTTGGATTCCTGCAAAAGCAGAAAGTGCTTTAAAAGCTGAACTAAGCAAACTGAATTTGATGGAAGTTTCCTTCAAAGGCGGTCAAGAAGCGAAAAAGCATAATCCACCAACAAAAATTAAAAATGCTGGTATTTTCAGACCATTCGAATTCTTTGTTGATATGTATGGTATGCCTAACTACAATGAATTCGATCCAACTCCATTCGTTGCAATTACATACACCATTTTGTTTGGTATTATGTTTGGTGACCTTGGACAAGGACCTTGTATCGCAATTGTTGGTTTCTTAATGTGGAAACTGAAGAAAATGGCCATTGGTAAAATCTTGATTCCTTGCGGTATTTCATCTGCAATATTCGGTATGATTTACGGCTCGGTCTTTGGCTTTGAAGAATGGCTCAACCCGATGTACGAAGCAATGGGAATTGCAGGCGCTCATGGAAAACCAATCCATGTAATGGATGGCGCAACTTCTCAGCTAGTTATTTATGCAACCATCGGTTTTGGTGCTTTACTAATTATGATCGCTATGGGTATTGGTATTGTTTCTAATATCAAACAAGGTCACTTAGAACATGCACTATTCGGTGAAAGCGGTCTTGCTAGCCTTATGCTTTACATTGGTATTATCGGTTTTGGTTTGACTCAATTCTTGGGTTGGCCAATTGCAACTTTTGGTGGAAGTGTTAATATTTGGGTTTGGTTATCCATCTTAGTATTCCTACCACTAATCGCAATTCTACTAAAAGGTATCCTTGGCCCATTGTGCGAAGGTAAACCTTGGAAACCAGCAAGCTGGGGCGACTACTTTATGCAAAGTTTCTTTGAAATCATTGTTATGTTCATCGAATACTTGGCACACACAATGTCCTTCCTACGTGTAGGTGCATTCGTTCTTGTTCACGCCGGTATGATGCTGGTTGTATTTACACTTGCAGACATGGCGGCAGGTATGATGCCGGTTTACATTATTATTGTAATCATCGGTAACGTTATTGTTACTTGCCTAGAATGTCTACTTGTATGTATTCAAGTTCTTAGACTTCAATACTACGAACTATTCAGCCGTTACTATGATGGTAGCGGACGCAAGTTCGAACCAGTTACAGTAAAAGCTGCTCAATAATTATTGCAGTGATACTAATTTAAAACAAAAAATACTTAAAAAACTTTAAAAAATTTAATTGTTAAGTTTTGGAGGAAATATTATGATGTACGTATTAATTGCTTTGCCACTTATTGCTATTATTGCTTCCGTATTTTTCGCAATCAGAGCTGTTAAAAAAGGAAAGAAAGCTAAAACAGCATTTAAATCTCAAGTTATCGCATTTGCTGCAGTTGCAGTATTGACATTCGCAATCCCAATGGTAGCTTCTGCTACAACAGCTGCTGAAGAAGCTAACACAACAACAACAGCTGCAGCTTCCGAAGAAGTAGCTGCTGATACACAAGACAAAAACTTCCAAAATGGTATGGGTCTACTAGCTGCTGGTTTCGTAACAGCTATCTCCGGTATCGGTGGTGGTATCGCTGTTGCTGCTGCTGCTCCTGCTGCTATCGGTGCAACTTCTGAGGATCCAAAAGTATTCGGTAAAGCTTTGATTTTCGTTGCTCTTGGTGAAGGTATTGCTCTTTACGGTTTGCTTATCTCCATCTTGATCTTGAACAAAGTTGCTTAATTTTAAGAAAGCAGGTGGCATCACATGCGCTTTCACCTTGTAAGCGATAATGAGGACACCCTGGTTGGTATGCGTTTAGCAGGTGTTGACGGTGTTTTAGTCAAAGAACCTGAACTCGCACAAAAGGCTATAAACGAAGCAATGAACAATGCAAGCGAAGTTGCTGTTGTATTACTAACAGAAGGCGTTGTTGCTATGTGTTCAGAATTTGTTTATGACCTTAAACTAAACCGCAAGCGTCCGCTTATTGTGGAAATTCCTGAAAGGGGCGGCAATGGTCGCGCCAAAGATTCTATTACCCGTTATGTCCGCGAGGCTATCGGGATTAAAATTTAGTTTCTATTTTTGCAGCTTGGCCGCTAGTGCGGCGGAACGGGGGTTAATATGGCTTCAAATGTCGATAAATTGAGCAAATTCAACTCCGCCATTAATCACTACGCTGAATCACAACGTGAGAAAATCTTGAAAGATATTGCCGACTATCAAGCAAGAGAGCTGGAAGAAACAGCTAGCAATGCTAAAATTGAGGCAGATCGTCTTTTAGTTAAAGAGTTGGCGGAAATGCGTGATCGCATTATGCGTGAAATGTCCCATCGTGAGATGGATTCTCGCAGAGAATTGCTTACTAAACGCCAAGAAATTTCTGAGAAAGTATTCGAAAGAGCTGAAAAAGCTTTAATCGAGTACACACAAAAAGCAGAATACGCATCTTTAATGGAGCGTTATGCTGCTAATATTGCGAAAGTATTAACTGAGCCAGGTACCGTAGTATACGTAAAATCTGGCGATGAGAAATACAAAGCGCAAATTGAAAAAGCTTTTGGCGGTGCTGTAACAATTACAGTAGATGATAAGATTAAAATTGGTGGACTTCGCGCTGAAAACGCAGCTATGCGTTTGGCCGCGGATGAAACACTTGATTCCATTCTTGCAAGTAAACGTGGATGGTTTGAAGAAAATTCGGGAATGGCTGTGGTCTGAGCCGGAAATACCCATTTATAATGGAGATGAGTTTGATGGAAAATCAGAATGTTATATACGGCATTAATGGACCGGTTGTTACCGTAAAAAATGCTCGCAGCTTCTCTATGATGGAAATGGTATATGTTGGACACGAGCGTCTCGTTGGTGAGATTATCGGTATTAATGACAAATTTACTACAATCCAGGTTTATGAAGAGACTACCGGGCTAACACTCGGAGAGCCAATCTACGGTACTGGCAGTCCAATGAATGTTACACTAGGTCCTGGCATTATGAGCAATATCTTTGATGGTATTGAAAGACCATTGAAAGAGATTGCAAAAGAAAGCGGAACTTTTATCAATCGTGGTAGTACCGCTTCTGCTTTGGATGAAGAAAAACTATGGGATGTTACATTAAAAGTGCAAGTAGGCGACACCCTAAAAAGTGGTGACGTTTATGCTGAAGTGCCTGAAACACTTTCAGTTTTGCATAAATGTATGTTAACACCTTTAATTCCAACAGCTACTGTTACTAAGGTTATGCCTAGTGGACAGTACAAAGTACATGATACGGTTGTTGAGGTAGAAGATGCAAACGGCAAAAAGCACGAGCTTACTCTTTGCCAAAGATGGCCTATCAGAAATGCGCGTCCTGTTTCCAAACGTACAACTTCAACTGTACCGCTAATTACAGGACAAAGAATTCAAGACGCTTTATTCCCAATCACCAAAGGTGGTACTGCTTGTATTCCGGGCGCTTTCGGTTCCGGTAAAACAATGACACAGCACCAACTTGCAAAATGGTGTGACGCTGACATTATTATTTATGTTGGTTGTGGTGAGCGTGGTAACGAGATGACTCAGGTACTTGAAGAGTTTGCTGAGTTGATTGACCCAAGAACAAATAGATTGCTAACTGACCGTACTGTGTTGATTGCTAATACATCCAACATGCCTGTTGCGGCTCGTGAAGCTTCTATTTACACAGGTATTACACTTGCTGAATACTATCGTGACATGGGTTATCACGTAGCTATGATGGCTGACTCTACTTCTCGTTGGGCGGAAGCTCTTCGTGAGATTTCCGGTCGTTTGGAAGAGATGCCTGCTGAGGAAGGTTTCCCAGCATACTTGCCATCTCGTCTTGCAGAGTTCTATGAGCGCGCAGGTTATGTACATAACCTAAATGGCACAGAAGGTTCTATCTCTGTTATCGGAGCGATTTCTCCTGCCGGTGGTGACTTCTCTGAGCCTGTTACACAAAATACCATGCGTTTTACTCGTTGCTTCTGGGCATTGGATAAATCTCTTGCATATGCTAGACACTTCCCGGCAATTGACTGGATGGCTAGTTATACAGAGTATCTTAATGACTTGGAACCTTGGTACATTGAGCATCTTGGTGAAGAATATCTTGAATACCGCAGCGTAATCAATAATCTTCTACAAGAGGAAAACAAATTGATGGAAATTGTTAAATTGGTTGGTGCAGACGTTTTGCCTGACGACCAAAAATTAGTCATTCAAATTGCTAGAGTTATTAGAATTGGCTTCTTACAACAAAACGCTTTCCATCCGGATGATACTTATGTACCAATTGAAAAACAGCGCGATATGATGAAGGTAATTGTTCATCTTTATAATAAGAGTAAACAAATTGTTGCTGCAAACGTTCCATTGGATGATTTGCTATCAACTGGTTTGTATGAAAGAATTATTAAGATGAAATACGAAGTACCTAACAATAAACTTGAAATGTTTGATAACATTATTGACGATATCGATCGTACAATTGCTGGTGTTCTTAACGCATAAGATTGACGCCGATAAAATTCTTATCATTTCCCGTGCGAAGGTGATAAGAATTACTCTAGTCTATAGTCGCACGGAGAAGGCGGTTATAATATGATTCTTGATTATATTGGCGTAAAAGAAATTAACGGCTCTCTAATCGTTATCGATAATGTTGAAAATGCTTTCTATGAAGAAACAGTTGACATTCGCCTCGATGATGGTTCAATGCGTCAAGGTAGAATTGTGCAAATGGATGGCAAACGTGTTGTTATCCAGGTTTTCGAAGGATCTCGTGAGATTTCTCTAGATAATACCCGCACAAGACTACGTGGCCGTGCAATGGAGATGCCGCTTTCGCCAGAAATGCTAGGACGTGTTTTTAACGGTGCTGGTGACCCAATTGATGGACTCGGTGAAATTTATCCTGAACAAAGAATGAATATCAACGGTGCACCAATTAACCCGGTATCCCGTGTATATCCAAGAAACTACATTCACACTGGTATTTCTTCTATTGACACTCTAATGACACTAATTCGTGGTCAAAAATTGCCTATCTTCTCAGGTTCTGGTATGCAGCACAATGAGCTGGCTGTTCAAATTGCCCGCCAAGCTAACATTACCGATGCAGAAGGCGAAGGTAAATTTGCAATCGTATTTGCTGCAATGGGTGTTAAAAATGACGTTGCGGACTACTTCCGTCGTTCATTTGACGAATCCGGTGTTTTGCAGAAGGTTGTTATGTTCTTGAACTTGGCTGATGACCCAATCATTGAAAGAACACTAACACCACGCTGTGCACTAACAACAGCTGAATATTTGGCATATGAAAAAGACATGCACGTGCTTGTTATTATGACAGATATGACAGCTTATGCGGAAGCTCTTCGTGAATTTAGTTCCTCTAAGGGTGAAATTCCTGGTAGAAAAGGTTATCCAGGTTACCTATATTCCGACTTGGCTTCTCTATACGAGCGTGCTGGTATGGTTCATGGTAAAAAAGGTACAATTACCCAGTTGCCAATTTTGACTATGCCTAACGACGACGTTACTCACCCAGTACCTGACCTTACAGGTTATATTACTGAAGGCCAAATTTCTTTGGATCGTTCTTTGGACGGTAGTGGTATTTACCCACCAGTTGGTATTTTGCCATCTCTATCCCGTTTGATGAAAGACGGTATTGGTGCAGAGTTTACTCGTGATGACCATAAAGGTCTATCTGACCAATTGTTTGCTGCTTATGCAAAAACAATGGAAGCTCGTTCTTTGGCATCTGTTATCGGTGAAGAAGAATTGGCTACTTCTGATAAGAGATACATTGAATTTGGTAAATTGTTTGAATCTCGTTTTATTACACAAGGATTCAACGAAAACCGTTCAATTGAACAAAGCCTCGATCTGGGTTGGGAATTGCTTTCCACTTTACCACGTGTTGAATTAGACCGTGTACAAGAAGAACTTCTGGATAAATACTATATTGAAGGTCTTTGCAAATAAGTGTGGAGTTTTTAACTCTGATGAATGAGGTGAGCTATATTGAGTAACCAAGTCGTACCAACCAAAAGTCAGTTGCTTGCCACAAAGAAATCTTTAAAACTTTCTAAAAAAGGTTTTGAGATTCTGGACCGTAAGCGCAACGTACTTGTTCGTGAGATTATGTCTTTACTCTCAAAAGCTGCCGAAGTTCAAGATAGAATCGACACTACTTATGAAGTTGCTTATGAGGCGCTTGAAATGGCTAATATTACATTGGGCAATACAGGCGAACTTGCAAGCACAGTGCCATTCGATGATAATTTGAATGTTGCATACAGAAGTGTTATGGGTGTAGAGCTTCCGATGGTTGCTCTAGAAGATTCTGAAATAGGTGGAATTCCTTTCGGCCTTATTTCCAGTAATGCACCGCTAGATGACGCTTTGGTAAAATTTACTGAAGTGAAAAAACTAACTGCGGAATTAGCTGAGATTGAAAATAGTGTGTTCCGTTTATCTGTTGCGATTAAGCAAACAACCAGACGTGCAAACGCGCTGAAGAATATTATGATTCCTCGTTTCAAATCTGAAGTGAAATTTATTACTGAGGCATTGGAAGAAAAGGAAAGAGAAGAATTCTCACGTATGAAATTGATTAAAAAGAAAAAAGTTAGAGATGCTCTTGAAAACGAGAGTGCATAACAATTTTCGACAGGAAGCAAACGCTTCCTGTTTTTTTTGCCTATTTTAACATCAGGCAGAGATATCCAAAATTTGCTATAGTATTTTCAGCTTGTTTTATTGTCAAATTAGAAAGAAACGTTTATAATTGAGTAAAAGGAGGGGCGAATACCTATGGATTGGAAAAAAGACTGTTGGAGTAAAGAAAGTTATCAAGATTTTAAAAATCACTTGTTGCAAATTGCAGAGGAGGAATACCGTAAATTTAATGAAAAAATCATTCCGTGCAATCATCCGATACTGGGAATTCGTATGCCCGTTTTACGTAAGTTGGCAAAAGAAATTGCCAGAGGTAATTGGAACTCTTACTTGAAAGTTGCCAAAGATGACAGTCATGAAGAGATTATGCTGCAAGGTATGGTAATCGCCTCTGTAAGCCCCAAAATTGAGTTTTCGGAAGTATTGAGATACATTACTTATTATGTGCCTAAATTGTCTAACTGGGCTTTGGTAGACGCTTTTTGCGGCGACATGAAAATAGTTGCGCATCATCAGGAGGAAGCTTATTTTTTTATTGTGCATTATTTGAAATCAGCAGAAGAATATTCGGTACGATTTGCAATTGTCATGCTGATGAACTATTACTTAGATACGCAGCATATCAATACCGTTTTTGGGTTGTTTGATTCTGTACATCATGATGGATATTACGTTAAAATGGCTTTAGCTTGGGCGATTTCCATTGCTTTTATCAAGTTGAGAGAAGAAACGCTACAATATTTGAATCATAATAAATTAGATTATTGGACAGTGCAAAAGGCAATGCAAAAAATATTAGAATCTAATCGAGTTGATAATGAAACGAAAGAAATGATTCGTAATATGAAGATGCAAAGAAAAGAATCAAAAACTTATGAATAAACAAAGTATCACATATCAAATCATTCGTTGTAAACGTAAGAGTACGGCTATTTATGTGAAAGAGGGGGGAACTGTTGTTGTAAGAGCTCCCTTTTTCATTTCTAATGAACAAATTGATGCCTTTGTCCAATCGCATTACCACTGGATTTTACTGAAACAGAGTGAGCAACAGAGTTTACAGCAGAAAAAAGAACATTTTTCAGTTACCGACCAAGATACTCTCACCGTGCTGGGAAGAGAGTATCCTGTGGTTTATGGTAACCAAGTTTATTTTAACGGAACAGTATTTGAAATACCGGAAATAGCCTTTTCACAAATAAAACCACAAGTGATAGCTGAGTACAAACGGCTTGCAACAAAAATTATTACAGAAAGAGTTGGTTATTTTAGCGAATTAACCGGGTGGAAAGCAGAGTCAGTCAAAATAGGAAGTGCTAAAACACGTTGGGGCTCTTGTTCCGGAACAAATAATCTAAATTTTACTTGGAAACTCATTTTTGCTGATTTAAATACAATAGATTATGTAGTATTGCATGAACTTGCTCATACAAAAGAGCATAATCATTCGCAGCGTTTTTGGAACTTGGTAGCAAAATATATGCCTAATTATAAAAAAATTAGGGGAAATTTGATTGCGGTACAGAAAAAACTAATGCAGGAAAATTGGGATTGATAAGTTAAAATCGATTTTGAATGAATCAATAAGAAAGAGGATGTCAAACGACATCCTCTTTCTTATTTGTGCTTATTTTTAAGTGATGGCTTTCGATGCTCCAATCTTTTTGTGACATTACGGGTAAGAGAGGTTGGCTGTTGTAGGCGTGTGCTTGCAAACTGGATTCATTAAATCTGGCTTTGAGTACGGGAGATGTAAATCTCTCTTTTATATCATTTTGCTAGTATTGTTGTAATATGCTTCAACCAAGATGTGTATTAGGATATGATTTTAATGAATAACATTATTTTATAAGCAACGAAGTATGCAGGGATGTTTAAACTTTATCCTATTTTTCTCATGTATGAAGTCGTTTTTGATATTGGGGACATACTTTCATACAGATTCCACAGACAGCACCGCGACCGATATGTTGAAACTGTTTTTTCATATATTGACTACAGGTTTCGGCAGAAAAAATTTCTTCTCTTGCGATACCTATGTGCCACTCTTTGCCAGATATTGCACCACTGGGACAAGCATTGGTACATAAAGTACAGTCTTTACAAATAGAAATAGGTGCATGATTTTGAAGTGATACGGGACAATTGGTAAACAAACTTCCCAAACGAACCCGAGCCCCGTATTCTTTATGTAGAAATAGCGAGCTTTTTCCGATAGTACCTAGCCCCGCTAAACATGCTAATTTTTTATGAGAATAGCGTCCATTATAATTCCAGCCATTAAGATTAATGCTTTGGGAAGCGCCAACTGTTATATAGCGATATCCTTTTTGTTCCAAATATATTCCAAGTTTTAACAATGTTTGGTCAATAAAGGTATTTACAGTGCGATAATGATGAAAATAGGTGTGAGTCGGAGCATCTGTAATTTCGTCAATGATTGCATCGGATAATTTAACTGCTATGCTGATTCCGTAATTACAGTCTCCAAAATCCATATTACATTGTTTTAATAGATGGATATCATCCTGCTCCAAATGTGCAAAGCCTACAGATTGGATTCCTTGTTGGTTTAAAAATTGGATAAGTTCCTGTTGTATTGACATAATTCCTCCAAAGAGATATAACGATTTTGTTTCAAAAAGATGTGTTTATTATAACATTAAAAAAATTGCTTAGCAATTTTTAGCAGATAAGGGTTAAAACGTTCTAGTCAACAACCAAAATCTCTGATTTTGTAGTTGTTGCTAGGCTGTTATAACATTAAAAAAATTGCTTAGCAATTTTTAGCAGATAAGGGTTAAAACGTTCTAGTCAACAACCAAAATCTCTGATTTTGTAGTTGTTGCTAGGCTGTTATAACATTAAAAAAATTGCTTAGCAATTTTTAACAGATGAGGGTTAAAACGTTTTAGTCAACAACCAAAATCTTGAACACAGAAAGTAAAATATCATACAACACTTTTTGCTTTATAAGGTTACCACAGCTTAAAAGATTTCTGCTGGATGGGAGTCAAAATATTTCGTATTTTTACGATAATTCCTATAATTACTGTTACTATTAACAAAATAGAATGATTACGCTTATAACTGGATTATTTACCGAACCACCTGAAATGAAACAAAGAAGCTGATAACTCTAATATATTACATATTTATTATGATATATGAAAGCATTGCAAAATTACCGATATTTATTCGGAATATAGTGAAATTAAGGCTGATTTGGCTGTATACCAGCTGTAAAAGTGAAGAGGTTGGAATATAGCTCTAAATCGAGGTTTTACGCTTGCAATCTATTACTTTTATGCTATAATAAATAAAGATTCATACTCAGTTTGGAGGTGGCATTGTGAAACCAAAACCTGGTGAAAGTCAATATTTTTTGCAGTGCAATGCCGGTTGGCTTTGTGCTGACATAAACTGAGAGGGTGAATGATATTGATATCTTATTTTAAATCAATGAATGGCAAAGTGACAGAAATTGAATCATGTGAGCCGGGGTGTTGGATTCGCTGCATTGCTCCAACCAATGACGAAATTAACAGTTTAATTGCTGAATTTGCAATTGAACCGGATTTTTTTCGTGCGGCAATGGACGAAGAGGAATCTTCCCATATTGATATTGAAGACGAAAGTACATTATTAATTGTTGATATACCTGTTTTGGATCGTCCCCATGAAAAGATTACTTATTCTACAACTCCGCTTGGTATTATTATTACACAATCTAATGTCATTACAGTTTCTACAAAAGAAAGTCCGATTTTATCAGAAATTGCTGATGGTGCAGTAAAAGATATTCAAACAAATTTAAAAACACGATTTATTCTCAATATTTTGCTGCGTGTAGCCACAAGATATTTACAATATTTAAGACAGATTGATAAAATTTTTAACCAGCTAGAAAAAAAGCTTCGTAAAACTATGAAAAACAACGATTTAATTAAGCTGTTAGATATTGAAAAATCTCTTGTTTATTTTTCTTCTTCTTTAAAAGCCAATGAAATTACCATTGAAAAGATTATGCGTGGCAGAGTTATTAAAATGTATGAAGAAGATCAAGATTTGATTGAAGATGTTTTAGTCGAAATTCGACAAGCAATTGATATGTCAAGCATTTACTTGAACATTTTGTCAGGTACGATGGATGCGTTTTCTTCTATTATTTCCAATAACCTGAATATCGTGATGAAAGTGTTGGCTTCTTTGACACTGTTAACTTCCATACCTACTGTTATATCAGGTATTTACGGCATGAATGTTGATCATTTACCGATTCCATTTTTTTGGTTTCCGATTGCACTTTCCGTTGTATGCATGGTTGTTGCATTTATTATCCTTAAAAAGAAAGATATGCTTTAATTCAAAGAGCTGCAAAGCTCTTTTTTTATATAATAATTTAATATAAGGAGAACATATGAAGCAGCATAAAAGAGTTATTTCTTTAGAAACTTGGGATAGAAAATTTATTTTTGAAACATTTTCACAAAGAGAATTTCCTTATGTAGGAATTACAACGCCGTTGAATGTTACAGAACTGAAAAAAACAGTAAAAGAAAACAGATGGTCTTTCTATGGGGTTATGAGTTACGCTGTGTCTATGGCGGTTAATTCTGTTTCTGAATTTAAAAGAAGGATTGAAGGAAAACAGATCGTAGAGTATGATCATGTAGATTTAAGTTTTACTGTTTTAAATAAAGCAAACAACTGTAATTTTGCTCATGTTCCCTATACAGACGACTTTAAACAGTTTTTATATCAGTTTTCTGAGCAAAAGAGTAAGGCTGAAAATGCTCTGTTGCCGGTTGGAGAAAGCACGCTTTCCTGTGTTTATGTTACTTGCGTACCTTGGTACCGCACAACAGCTGTTATTCAGCCGGTAGAAATAGGGAAGGATGATACAGTGCCGCGAATTGGTTGGGGAGCCTTTTTTCAGCAGGATGGCAAGGATATGGTTGATTTTACAATCCAAGCCCATCATGGATTCATTGACGGATATCATATTCATTTATTTTTAGAAGCGTTATCAGAACAAATGAATCAAATTATCCGGCTATCATAGGGTGGAACGATTGAATGATACCAATTATCTTTTTCCTAATGGTATTAGGACTTACCTCTTATTACGTTGTTAATGTATGCTAACAAAAGTTGTGCTATGTTTATCGGTATATGATAAGGTATAATAAACACAGCATTATATAAAAGGAGAAACTATTTTGGAAAGAAAACACATCTATACGAATGAATTACAAAAAATAGCCCAAAATTTAAAAGCAGGGGATACTATTTTATTAAGCGGAACGATTTATACAGCTCGTGATGCAGCTCATAAACGAATGTTTGAAGCATTAGACCATGACTTGCCGCTTCCCTTTGACTTAAACGGCGCGTCTATTTACTATGCAGGTCCAACACCGGCTCCGGCAGGTATGCCTATTGGATCCTGCGGCCCTACTACGTCAGGCAGAATGGATAAGTTTGCACCCCGCTTGTTAGACTTGGGCCTTTCTTGTATGATTGGTAAAGGAGAACGTTCTCAAGAGGTTGTAGAAGCTATTGTAAGAAACGGTGCAGTTTATCTTTGCGCTATTGGTGGTGCAGGCGCTTTGGCTGCACAATGTGTGAAATCTCTGGAGGTAATTGGATATGATGATTTAGGCTGTGAATCTGTAAAACGTTTGGAAATTGAGAATTTCCCCCTGATTGTTGCTATTGACAGCAAAGGTAATAATTTATTTTGCAGAGGTACATTTGAGGTGTAAATGTGACGAATTTATTGGCCCGATTATTTATTAAAGATTATAAAAATACGGACAATTATAAAGTGCGAGAACAATATGGTAAATTAGCAGGTATTACAGGTATTATCACCAACTTACTGTTATTTATTATGAAAATAACAGTTGGAGCTATTTTTAACAGCATTGCAATTATTGCGGATTCTATCAATAACTTGTCAGACTCCGCTTCTTCCATTGTAACATTGGTTGGTTTTAAGCTTTCGGGTAAGCCGGCTGATGAAAAACATCCTTACGGACATGCAAGAATTGAATATATTGCAGGGATGATTGTTTCATTTATTATTTTGATGTTGGGATTGCAACTTGGAAAATCTTCTTTTGATAAGATTTTAATGCCGGAAGAAACGGTCTTCAGTTACGTAACTGTAGGAATTTTGATTGTCTCTATTTTAATTAAAATATGGCAATGTTTGTTTTATAGGAGAATTGCAAAAACAATTGCCTCTTCCACACTTAAGGCAACATCAGCTGACAGCTTTAATGATGTAATTGCAACTACGGTTGTTTTAATTGGAGCAATTATCTCTCAGTTTGCTGGATTCAATTTAGATGGTTATATGGGTATGGCTGTTGCGTTGTTTATTATTATTTCCGGCATACGATTGGTAATAGAAACAGCCAATCCGCTATTAGGACTTCCACCCACAAAAAAACTAGTGAAGGAGTTAGAAGAAAGAATTACAAGTCGTGAAGATATTTTAGGAATTCATGACTTAAAGGTGCACAATTATGGTGCTTCTTCTTGTTTTGCCACCGTTCATTGCGAAGTAGCGTCTGACCAGGATATAATTTATATTCATGAGATTATAGATGAAATTGAACGAGAAGTATTTAAAGAAATGAATATCAATTTAGTAATTCATATGGATCCCGTGGTTGTAAACGATGAACGGGCAAATGAGTTGAAACAGACGATACAAGAATTTTTAGGCAGGCTTTCGGAAAAGATTCAAATACACGACTTTCGTGTGGTATGGGGTGAGGAAAGCAGTCATGTTATATTTGACATTGCGATTCCATTCCGGTTTGAATATACGGATGAACAATTGGAATCCATCATTTCAGATAAAATAAAAGAATTGGATGACAGCTACAGTGTAACATTGGTAGTAGACCATGAAGGGGAATTTACAGATGATGAAACCTAAATGGTTGCATCTATTTTATACGATTCATAAAAAAGGACAGCACGGAGAACCGGCTGTCCTTTTTTATCTGAATATATGTATTTTTGAAAAGGTGTACTTTTACAAAAATACCATTTAATCATTTTATTAGAATAATACAACATTTAAATGGAATTTTCAAGTACTTTTTTGACTCAAAATGTGACTTTTTATCTTGCTTTAATGATTATTATATTAGGTACACTTAAAATTCTATTTTCGAGTAATACCGGAATTTCTTTTTAAAGACAGATATAATTTAAGGATGGTTTCAGCCTGGCTGGCAGGTGTTAAACGTTCTGCAGTTTTGCTGACCAATGTACGCAAATAAGCTCTTTGGCGGCTACTCATATTTGTAAAATTACGCATTAACCGATACATATCCATTGGATTTTCATAGGTGAATCCGTTTTGACCCTCTATTACAATATCTGCATTTGCACTTTTCTTTGGGATAATGACCGGTACGCCGCACGCAATTGCTTCCAATGGGGAAGCCTTCATAGTCATAGAGCCGGTTGCGCTGACGAATACATCGCATACAGCAAAACAAGTGTTCAATTCTTCTTGTGACAGTTCACCTGTAAATGTTACTTGGGGCATGATACCATATTCTAACGCTAAGTTTTTCAGATAATTCATTTGCGGTCCATCACCGGCAATAATTAATCTTAATGTGTCTGTAGGTTTTACACATTTCTTCCAGCAATAAAGCAGTTGATCCACATTATTATTTTTGTAAAGCTGTCCTGCGAAAATGACACCTGTATCATCGGGTTTTAAACGCAGGCGTTCTTTCATTTCCCAACATGCTTGTTCACTGATACCGTACGTACGAAATTTTACGTCATTTACGCAGTAAGGAATACGGATAATTTTTGCCTTTGGAGCGTATTCTTTAATGTGAGAAACCAATTGGCGAGAAGAATACGTTACAATTTGAGAGTGAGATAATATTTTTTGAGCATGACGTTGAGCCAATGGCTGCATAATCAAGCTGAATATTTGTTGCAAAGACTGCTCGCCATCTAATTGTTGCGCATTGTGAAATTCATGTACAGTGGAGATGATAGGAACTTGATTCTTCTTTCCAAAGCGTAGTCCGGCCATTCCGATTTCAGACATAGTCAATACGTGAAGCACATCCGGTTTGAAGGCATCTATATAATAATCTAACATATGTGCGTATATTTTATTGGCGCTTTGTCGATAGAAATTATTGGATTTACTGGCAGGGCAACATAGCATACCTCTATCAAATATAATTTCTGTTGCTTTTGTGGATCCTGTTACAATTAAAACTTTATGACCAAGTTGTTGCAAGCCTTTTTGTAAGACTGCAGCCTGATTGGCTGCTGCCGTATTTCTATGAATAAAAGTTTCTGTGAAAATTGCAATTCTCATATGCTCACCATTTTAAATATTTAACTTTTATTATAACATAAAAGAAATTGCTATGCAATTTCTAACAGAAAGACGTTAAAACGTTCTGGCAACAACCAAAATCTATGATTTTGATATTGTTGCGAGGTTGTTATAACATAAAAGAAATTGCTGCGCAATTTTTAACTGTAATATATCAATTTGTTGCTAACAAAAACATGTACATCTAACGTACAATTTTGTATCCTTTAATTTCGCGGACAGAATTATTTTTTTGTAAATGAATCATTCAAAATGTACGAATAATAGCGCTTTTATACGAAAAAACTGGGAAATCTTTTTTTTGCAACCCCTTTAAACTTTTTTACAGTTACGGTATAATAAATAAAATAGACTTTTCAGTATGAAGGAAAGTAGGTGCGTTGCATTGTCTCAGTTTACAATTTCATTATCTAAAATTATGAAAGAGCTTTCTTTGGAAACCATTTATATGCCTTCCAATCCGGATGAATTATTAGTATGTTCTCCGGATGTAAATCGTCCTGGTTTAGAATTACATGGATTTTTTACCCACTTTGAAAAAGATCGTATTCTTATTATAGGAAATGCGGAATCTGCTTATTTGGAAGAAGAATGCGATAAGGAGAAACGTGTTGAAGTATTGGAAGCCCTGCTTTCCAAGCGGCCTCCGGCAGTGATATTTTGCCGCAGTTTACAGCCTGTGGAGGAATTTATCACCATTGCTAAAAAATATGAAGTACCGTTATTGAGTTCTGATGAAATGACATGTGTATTGTTAGCAGCATTAATATCTTTTTTAAATGTACAACTTGCTCCTCGCGTAACCAGACATGGCGTATTGGTTGAAGTATATGGCGAAGGAATTTTGATTGTTGGAGATAGTGGTGTAGGAAAAAGTGAAACAGCTATTGAATTAATTAAACGTGGGCATCGCTTAATTGCAGATGATGCAGTTGAAATTCGCCGTGTTTCTGCAAAAACATTGGTTGGTTCTTCTCCCAAAAACATTCGTCACTTTATTGAACTGCGTGGTATTGGAATTGTCAATGCACGGCGTCTCTTCGGTATGGGCGCGGTTAAAACAACAGAAAAAATTGATTTTATCATCAACTTAGAAGTATGGGATGATAAAAGTGAATATGACCGTATGGGAATTGATAAAGAGTATACTGAAATTTTAGATATCAAAGTACCTGTGATGACCATTCCGGTTCGCCAAGGAAGAAACCTTGCCGTTATTATTGAAGTAGCAGCAATGAATAATCGTGAAAAAACAATGGGTTATAATGCAGCGAAAGATCTTATGGAACAAATGGGAATGGATCCTAATATTATGCAACCGCAAGAAAAGAAGATAGATTTGGAAATTTAGTTTTGTATATAATGGAGGAGACTATGAGTCAACTGGAAAAACTGGAACAACTTGCAATTTCATTACACTGTGATGTACGAAATCAAGAACCCATGCGTAAGCATACCACATTTAAAATAGGCGGACCGGCTGATTTATTTATTATAGTAAATGATGTGCAAGCGCTGCAATCTGTCTATACTGCTGCAAAGGAACTGGGTGTACCATGTATGGTAGTAGGAAAAGGTTCCAATTTGCTGGTGAAAGATAGCGGTATCAGAGGCGCTGTGATACAGTTAGGCGGTACTTTTTTTGATATTACCTTAAAAGAGAATCATGTATTGGAAGCAGGCGCAGGAGCTTCTTTAGCAACTGTTTGTGGATACGCATTGCAACAGTCCTTAACAGGATTAGAATTTGCATGGGGGATTCCAGGTTCCATTGGCGGTGCGGCCTTTATGAATGCCGGGGCATACGGTGAAGAAATGAAAGATGTGGTGATAAGTTGTACTCATATGAATCCTGATGGAACCATTGAAACTTATACTGCAGAACAATTGGACTTTGCATACAGACATAGTGTGTATCAAAATTCACATGGAATTGTATTATCTGTTACCTTTCAATTGAAAAAAGGTGATAAACAGGAAATTAAAGCGAAAATGGATGACTTAATGGGAAGACGAAAAGAGAAACAGCCGTTGGAATATCCTAGTGCAGGAAGTGTATTCAAACGTCCTGTAGGATATTTTGCAGGTACCATGATTGAGCAATGCGGATTAAAAGGTAAAACGGTTGGCGGAGCAATGGTCAGTCCAAAACATGCAGGCTTTATTGTCAATACAGGTGATGCAACATGTCAAAATGTTTTGGATTTAATTTCGTTGATACAAACCACAGTGAAAGAACAAACGGGTATTATGTTGGAATGTGAAATTCGCGCAATTGGCGGATAGTATCGGTTCGGATAGAATAAGATTGAGAATACAGATTTTAAACAGAAAGGATGGGAAGATGGAATTTTTAATTGTAACGGGATTATCCGGCGCAGGTAAATCGGTTACCATTAATGCTTTGGAGGATATTGGATTTTATTGTGTGGACAATATCCCGTCAAAACTGGTGGTTACCTTTTATGATTTGTGTGAGAGAGCTAAAGAAGATTTTTCACGTGTTGCGGTTGTGACAGATATTCGAGGCGGAGCGCTCTCTGATAAATTTTTTGAATTTTTAGATACATTTAAAGAAAGAAACGTACCATATAAAATTTTATTTTTAGATGCAGGCGACATTGTGTTGGTACATCGATATAAAGAAACGCGACGTCGACATCCATTGTCGGAAGCAGCATCCGGTTCTTTGGAACAGGCAGTAAAAATGGAACGGGAAATGTTAAGACCAATGCGTGAAGCTGCGGATTATATTATAGATACTTCCTATTTAGCGCCTTCTCAACTAAAACAACGTTTGTCCAATTTATTTCTGGGCAATGTTTCGGATGCGCTTACCATTCAAATTATGTCATTTGGATTTAAAAACGGAATTCCTACAGAAGCGGACATGATGTTTGACGTCCGTTGTCTGCCAAATCCATTTTATGTGCCTGAACTGAAAAAATTAACGGGTTTGGATGAACCTGTAAAAGAATATGTCATGAAGTGGGACGAGACACAAGGGTTTATTACACGTTTTTTGGACTTAATTGATTATATGATTCCGCTGTTTTGCAATGAAGGAAAGAGCCAATTGGTTATTGCAATCGGTTGTACAGGCGGACAGCATCGTTCTGTGACTATTGTAGAGTTGTTATATAAACATTTAATTGCACAAAATAAACGAGCCAGTGTAAATCATAGAGATATTAAACGATAAGGAGAAAATTGTCATGTCATTTGCAGCAGATACTAAAAGTGAGCTTTGCAAACAAGTTTGCCTATATGACTGTTGTGCTAAAGCAGAATGTTACGGCATTTTATTGTTTGCAAAGCAGTTCTCATCTAGAAGTATTGCTTTTAGCACCGAACATAGAGAAACTGCTTTGCGCTTGGCGAATTTGATTACTGAGCAGACACAGGCGGTTGTAGATATCTCTGCAAAAATGACAAGACGAAATGGGCATCCCGTTACCAGCACTGTAACTGTACCCGATGAAGACCAAAGATTGGAGATACTACAGTACTTTGGTCACACAGGCAAAGAGGTTACGCTGAGAATCAATCATGATATGATAAAATGGGAATGTTGTATGGCTGCATTTTTGCGTGGAGTTTTTTTATCTTGCGGTACTATAACCAATCCTGAGAAAGAATATCATGTGGAATTTGTAGTCCCTTATATGAATTTGGCAAATGATTTGCAGGATTTGCTTAAAAATATACAAGAGCTGGAATTACAGCCGGCTGTTACCAACCGAAAGGGTAGCTTTGTAGTATACATAAAGGGCAGCGAGGGAATTGAAAATTTACTAACATTTATGGGAGCGACCAATGCATCCATGAATTTTATGCAGGTAAAAATGTTCAAGGAAGTTCGTAACCAAGTGAACAGAAAAACCAACTTTGAAACAGCAAATATCGATAAGACCGTTTCTGCTTCTGCAAAACAAATTGCGGCAATCGAAACGATTATACATTCTGTTGGATTGCAGCAGCTTCCTGCGGATTTACAGGAGCTTGCTTCTTTGCGCTATGACAATCCGGAAATGTCATTGCGTGAGTTGGGCGAACAGCTTTCAGAGCCAATCAGCCGTTCCGGCATCAATCATCGCTTAAAGCGGATTATGGCATTTGCAGAAACCGTTGGAAAAAAGAACTAGAATGATATATTTTTAATATATTGTAGATGTTGGAAAGGAGGAAGCAATGTCTGGTTTTGTACATTTGCATTTGCATACAGAATATAGTTTGTTGGATGGCGCTTGTCGTATCGATCCTTTGATGGAACATTTAAAAGATATTGGACAAACGGCAGTTGCCATTACTGACCATGGCGTTATGTATGGTGTGATTGATTTTTACCGTGCTGCAAAAAAGCATGGAATCAAACCTATTATTGGTTGTGAAGTCTATGTGGCTCCACGCACTCGTTTTGATAAAGTGCATGAATTGGACGGCGAACAGCATCATCTGATACTACTATGTCAGGACAACAAAGGTTATGAAAATTTAACTGCTTTGGTATCACAGGCTTGGACAGAAGGATTTTACAGCAAGCCTCGTGTGGATTTGGATTTACTTGCTGCACATAGTGAAGGACTGATTGCCTCCTCTGCCTGCTTGGCAGGCGCTATTCCAAGAGCCTGTCGACGGGGGGATTATGAAGAAGCGAAGCGGCTTGCTTTGGTGTACAATGAAATTTTTGGACAAGACAATTTTTATATTGAACTGCAGGATCACGGCATTGAGGCTCAAAGAGAAATCAATCCTATGCTAATTCGTATTTCAGAGGAAACGGGAATTCCTTTGATTGCAACGAATGATAGTCATTATATTAAAAAATCAGACAGCCAAATGCATCACATTTTAATGTGTATCCAAACAAACCATACCGTAGAAGATGACAACCGTATGGAATTTGCTTCCGATGAATTTTATGTAAAAACGGAAGAAGAGATGAGAGCTTTGTTTCCGGAACATCCTGAAGCATTTGACAATACTGTAAAAATTGCGGAACGATGTAATGTAGAGTTTGAATTCGGAAATACAAAGCTGCCAAATTATGATACGCCAAATGGTCAGGATAATGTGGAATACTTCAGAACTAAATGTTATGAAGGACTTTACCGTCATTATGGAACTCAACCGGATCAGGCTTTAATAGACAGACTGGAATTTGAGTTAAACACCATTATTAAAATGGGATATGTGAATTACTATTTAATTGTTTTCGACTTTATCGATTATGCAAAATCTGTCGATATTCCTGTAGGGCCGGGAAGAGGCTCCGGTGCAGGCAGTTTGGCTGCTTATTGTTTGGGGATTACAGGTATTGACCCAATCCGTTACAATTTGCTGTTTGAGCGTTTTTTAAATCCGGAACGTGTGAGTATGCCGGACTTTGATATTGATTTCAGCGATGAACGAAGACAGGAAATGATCGATTATGTAGTACGCCGCTATGGTGAAGACCATGTAGCTCAGATTATTACATTTGGCACCATGGCTGCTCGTGGTTCTATTCGTGATGTTGGCAGGGTAATGGCAATCCCATATGCAAAGGTGGATTCTGTTGCAAAGTTAGTTCCAATGGAGTTAAACATTACGTTAGACCGTGCATTGAATATTTCCCATGATTTAAAAAATTTATATGATTCAGACCCGCAGGTAAAAGAACTGATTGACATGGCGAAAAAATTGGAAGGCATGCCCAGAAATGCTTCTACACACGCCGCGGGTGTTGTCATTACTGACCAACCGGTATGTAAATATGTGCCGCTTGCTAAAAATAATGATGCAGTTGTAACACAGTTTACCATGACAACTTTGGAAGAGTTGGGACTGCTCAAAATGGACTTTTTGGGATTGCGCAATCTATCTATTATTCAAAATGCGGAACTACAGATTAGAAAACAAAAGCCGGATTTTTCGATTGAAACGATCCCTATGGACGATAAAAAAACATTTGCAATGATTGCGTCCGGCGCAACAGAAGGTGTGTTCCAGTTTGAATCAGCTGGTATGAAAAGTATGATTGTGCAGTTAAAGCCTGTCAGTATTGAAGATTTAATTGCAGTTATTTCTCTATATCGCCCGGGCCCTATGGATTCTATTCCAAAATATATAGAAAATAGACATAATCCCTCTAAGGTGCGCTACAAACATCCGCTTTTGAAAGATATTTTAGATGTTACATATGGCTGCATTGTTTATCAAGAACAAGTAATGCAAATTTTTCGTACTTTGGCTGGTTATTCTCTTGGAAGAGCAGATATTGTACGTCGTGCTATGTCAAAGAAAAAAGCGGATGTCATGGAGAAAGAACGTAAAATCTTTATTTATGGACTGCAAAATGAAGATGGAAGCTGGGAAGTAGACGGCTGCATCAATCGTGGTGTAGATGAGCAAACAGCGATATCTATTTTTCATGAAATGGAAAGCTTTGCTTCCTATGCTTTTAATAAATCCCATGCTGCTGCATACGCGGTACTTTCTTACCAGACTGCTTGGTTAAAATGCCATTATTCCAAAGAGTATATGGCGGCTTTGCTTACCAGTGTATTGGACAATGCCAATAAAGTTGCTATTTATACTGCAGAATGCAACCGTTTGGGCATTCGTGTATTGCCGCCCCATGTGAATACCAGTGAAACAGGTTTTACCGCTGTAGGAAATGATATTCGTTTTGGTTTGTTGGCAGTAAAAAATTTAGGTCGTGGATTTATCGACCGTATGATAGAAGAACGCACCAGAAAAGGGAAGTTTTCCAGCTTTTATTCTTTTTGTAAACGTATGTATGGACAAGACTTAAATCGCCGTGCGCTGGAAAGTTTGATTAAGTGCGGTGCTTTGGATGATTTAGGTTGTAATCGCAGACAAATGTTAGCTTCCGTTACAATGATTTTGGATACACTGGAAGCGGATAAAAGAAAAAATGTAGAAGGTCAAATCGGATTTTTTGATGTGCTTCAAACAGACGGTCCTTCGGTAGAAGAGTTTGTGCCTGAACCCATGCCGGATATCACTCAGAGTGAAAAACTGATTATGGAAAAAGAAGTAACCGGCATGTACTTGTCTGGGCATCCCATGTCAGAATATTTACCTGTGTACGACAAAATAGGGGCACGTAAAATAGGGGATATTTTGGAAGATATAAAAGAGCAAACAGGTATATACCATGATGGTGATACCATAACGTTACTTGGGGTATTTACTTCTGTAAAAACCAAAATAACCAAGAATAACAGCACGATGGCATTTGCTATGCTGGAGGATATTTATGGTTCTATGGAATTATTGCTATTTCCGAAGGTGTTAGCGCAATATTCACATTTGATTACAGAGGGGAATATTGTTCGTGTAGTAGGAAGATTAAGCACTTCAGAAGAACAAGATACCAAACTGATTTGTGAAGCTGTTTTTGAAGCCCCGGACAAAAACGGAGAAACAGCGCAGTTATCGAGAGAGAGAAAGAATCCTCCGGGTCTATATTTGAAGGTAAGTAACAAAGAGGATATGGCATATAAAAAAGCGATGCAATATATTGCAATATTTGATGGTACAATGCCGTTACATATTTATTTTAAAGATGAGAAAAAGTTATTTCACGCTCCTATGTCTCAGTGTGTTGATATAAATCAACCATTGGTGAATGCGTTGAAAGATGTATTGGGCGAAGAAAATATTGCTGTAGTGAAGTGAACATTCTGTTCATACGATATATCAAACAGTAAAGGATGAATGATTATGGAACAAAAAACCATTGCGGTGCTAACTAGCGGTGGAGACGCACCTGGTATGAATGCAGCAGTACGTGCTGTTGTACGTACTGCGATTGCAAATAACATGCGTGTGATGGGAGTTCGCCGTGGATATGATGGCTTGATTCATGGTGACATATTTCCCATGAATTTGAGAAGTGTTTCGGATATTATTCAAAATGGCGGAACCGCTTTATTCACTGCAAGAAGTCCTGCTTTTATGACGGAAGAAGGAAAAAAGCAAGCCGTCGATACATGTGAAAAGTTTGATATTAATGGAATTGTTGTTATTGGTGGAGATGGTTCTTTTCGTGGAGCAAAGGCTTTATGTGAAAAGGGAATCCCTTGTGTAGCGATTCCCGGAACGATAGATAACGATATTGCTTGTACAGATTACACCATTGGATTTGATACAGCTATGAATACAGCGGTTGAAATGGTGGATCGGTTACGCGATACAACGGAGTCACACAATCGCTGCAGTGTTGTAGAAGTCATGGGGAGAAGATGCGGAGATATTGCTTTAGAAACCGGAATTGCGGTAGGTGCTACCTGTATTTTGGTTCCAGAAATTGCTTATGATTTTGAGCGCGATATTCTGAGTAGAATGGAATTTACCAGTAAAACAGGAAAACATCATTTTATTGTGGTGGTTGCTGAAGGTGTAGGCCATGTATCTGACATTGCAAAGCAAATAGAAGCACATACAGGCATCGAAACACGCCCTACAGTCTTGGGACATGTGCAGCGAGGCGGTTCACCTACCCTACGAGATCGTGTAGTAGCAAGCCAGATGGGATATCACGCAGTAAAATTGCTGCATGAGGGAATATCCGGCAGAGTAGTTGTAATGAAGGATAATAAAATAACTGACTTAGATATGGCACAGGCACTGGAAATGAAACGTCCGTTTGATGATGAATTGTATCATATTGCAATGACAATTTCTATTTAATCTGCTTTCAAATATAGAATTGGTTATTTATATTTAGTATTCTATTGCAGATATCAGATTTTGTATATTCGCAATAAATCAGCCCAAACTCTTAGTACAGTAATACTTTGCTAAGAGTTTTTATTTTTAGAAAGGAGGTACAGAGTTGACATATGTTTTATTAATTATAGGATTTGTATTTTTAGTAAAAGGAGCAGATTTCTTTGTGAGCGGTAGTTCTGCTATAGCTCGTTTTTTCAAAATTCCGAGTTTTATCATTGGATTGACAATTGTTGCGTTTGGAACAAGTGCTCCTGAGGCAGCAGTTAGTATTACAGCAGCCTTCAAAGGTCAAAATGACATTGCATTAGGTAACGTTGTTGGATCAAATATATTTAACTTGCTTGTGGTGGTTGGTGTTTGTGCTTTAATAAAACCAATTGGTGTGAAAACATCTATTTTAGCAAAAGAATTTCCATTCTCCATTCTAGCTACGGTTGCATTACTGTTAATGGGTCTGGATGTATTTTTTGGCGGTGGAGATTCGAATATATTGTCCCGTAATGAAGGATGGGTATTAATTCTATTTTTTTGTATTTTTGTATTTATGCTGGTCACCTCTGCATTATCTGCGAGAAAGTCAGGCGAGATTGTTGATTTAGCAGATGATGCTCAGTCCGAAGAATCCTCTAAAAAGAAGCAGCCGCTTTGGAAAAGCATTCTACTGGCAGTAGTTGGTCTGGCAGGTATTATTGGGGGAGGACAGCTGGTTGTTAATTCAGCAAGAGAAATTGCCCTTTCATTTGGCATCAGTGAAAGTTTAATTGGCTTGACTATCGTTGCAATTGGAACATCTTTGCCGGAATTGGTTACCAGTATTGTGGCTGCCACAAAGGGAGAAAGCGATATTGCAATTGGTAATGTAGTCGGCTCTAATATCTTTAATATTTTATTTGTATTAGCATTGTCTGCCGCAATTCATCCAGTTTCATTTGACCTCAATGCATTGATCGATTTGGGAATTTTAATTGCAGTTTCTTTGCTTACCTATGTATTTGCGATTGCTAAAAAGGGAGTAAATCGTATTGAGGGCGGCATTATGGTTTCATTATATATAGGATATATGGTGTATATCATATTAAGATAGAAAAGGTATCGGGATAACTCGATACCTTTTTGTTTTAAAAAGTACACTTCATAAGCATAAAATACCAAATATATGTATATGGTATTTTATGGGGGAATGCATATGAAATATTTGGTATTAACAAGACGTAAGATGCTCACCATATGTGCTTGTGTTGTAGTGTGCTGTTTAGCAGTGGTATTTTCCATAACAGGAATTCAGGCAGTACAAACTGCCTATGTACAAAAAGTACCGGTTTATTCTGTTCCAACCCCGGATAAACAAGTAGCTTTGACCTTTGATTGTGCTTGGGATATTGACCATACAGATGAATATGTTGAAATACTGCAAAATTATCAAGTAGAAGCCACCTTTTTTGTTACAGGTGTGTGGGCAGAAAAATACACAAATGCTGTAAAACAAATTTCAGAGGCCGGTTATGAAATTGGAAATCTAGGGAATACCTATGAAAGAATTCCGCAGCTGTCTCAAGCGGATATGATGTCAAATTTAATGCAGTGTAATGAAACGTTGAAAAAAATCACATCAAAAACTCCTAAATTATTTCGTCCGCCTTATGGAGATTATAATGCTTTGTTATTGGATACTGTAAATACATTAGAAATGCAGACAGTGCAATGGGATATTGATAGCTTTGACCAGCACAATATAACAGTACAGGAGATTGCTGACAAAATTATGAAAGAAGTAAAAAGTGGCTCCATTATTCTTCTGCATAATCGTTCTGATTTAACTTTGGAGGCGCTACCTTATGTGATACAGATGCTGCAAAGTGAAGGATATGAGATTATCTCAGTCTCCCAGCTTATGAGAAATGCGACTCAAATGCAAAGTGAATAGTTGAAAAATAGCACTGAGTGATAGTGCTATTTTTATTTTGTTAGAAAAGTTTGGTACATATTTTTCTAAATTTTATAAATAATAAAGTTTAGATTGAGAGGGGAGAATATGTGCATGATTCCAATTTATATTTTTGGAAATGATGAAGATGAAACTTTAGGTCAAATTATAAAAAAAGCCATATCACCTTTTGGCACCACTGTTTACAACAGAGATACACATTCGAACGAGAACAATAATCATTGCAACTTTTGGATTAAAGAACAGAAAGATTGCTCCAACTTAAAAAATTCAATTGGAATTGCTGTTTTTAAAAAAAGTTTTATACCTAAAGAGTCAGTGATATTACCAGCCGGTTGGATTGCCATAATAGATTCTAATCATGACAAGTTAAAAAAGCAATTTTGTAAAACAAGACAAATTGTTATCACTTGCGGTACAAAAGTAACGGATACATTTAGTATATCTAGTTTAGATGAAAATCAAGCATCCATTAGTTTGCAGAGAACTTTAATCGCAATCGATGGTACTGTGATAGAACCTTGTGAAATTACAATGCATATAACGAGACCGTATCATCCCAATAAAATTTTGCCTGTTGCAGCTGTTTTGCTGCTATCAGGTATCCAATGGGACACTGTTTTCTCAGTTTGAAATTTCCAAAAATTGTTTGTATATTAAAAAACAATACGTTCATAATAGTAAGGCAAACGCAAATAAAAAGTTTGAAAAATAAAAGAAAAAAGGAGTGCTTATACTATGTCTAAGAATAAAATTGTTGTTCCAGAAGCAAGAGAGGCTATGGATCGCTTTAAAATGGAGGCTGCTGCTGAAGTTGGTGTAAACCTAAAACAAGGCTATAACGGTGACTTAACTTCTAAACAAGCCGGTTCTGTTGGCGGTCAAATGGTTAAAAAAATGATCGAGCAATACGAACAAAGTGCAAAATAAGTTTTGTTGCAATAAAAAAGACGGTATCAATTTGATACCGTCTTTTCATATTGAGATATTTCTGTTAGACCAAATGATAGGTTGTTTAGAATCAAAAATTTATTGACCATGCAGATATGTATTCAAGAGTTTTAAATCTTCAATAGTTTTCATACGGATGTAACAAAAATATAATTTATATGTGGGGAACCATCATGTTACTCTTTGCAATAGGTCTTGTTGGCTTTACTATTTTTTCCGTTAAGAAAAAGAATCATTTCTAATTAGAAAAATATCAGTTGCTTTTAGTTGATATTTTTTATTTTTTATATAAAAGCCCAATTTAAAACAGCTATTTTTTAAGAGAAAGTAAATTTTACCAAAGGACTTGTATTTTTTCCAAAAATCGTATACAATAATAAAAAGATTAGCACTCGTTAACGCTGAGTGCTAAAATATGATGTAAGAGGGATCAGACTATGGCAATGAAACAATTTAAAGCAGAATCAAAACGTTTGTTAGACTTGATGATTCATTCTATTTATACACATCAAGAAATTTTTTTAAGAGAACTTATTTCAAATGCCAGCGATGCAATTGACAAGTTATATTATAAAAGTTTGCAAGATGGTGATACCGGCTTAAACAGAGATGACTTTTGTATTACCATTGATATTGACAAAGACAATCGCAATTTAATTATCACAGACAATGGTTGCGGAATGACAAAAGAAGACTTAGAGAATAATTTGGGAGTCATTGCAAAAAGCGGTTCTTTAAATTTCAAACAAACACAGGAAAAACGAGATGAGATTGACATTATTGGTCAGTTTGGTGTTGGATTTTATTCTGCATTTATGGTAAGTGACTGCGTAACTGTACATACACGTGCGTATGGCAGTGACGAAGCATACGAATGGAAATCCAAAGGTGTAGAGGGCTATTCTATTACTCCTTGCGAGAAAGAATCACACGGTACTCAGATTATATTACATATCAAACCAAATACAGATGAGGAAAATTATGATGAATATTTGGATTCTTTCCGCATTCAGTCTATTGTAAAAAAATATTCAGATTATATTCGCTACCCAATTCAAATGGATGTGGAAAAACCTCGCTTGAAAGAAGGAAGCGGTGAGAAGCCAGAGTTTGAAACAGTTGTGGAAAAAACAACGTTGAACAGCATGGTTCCTATTTGGAGAAAGCGTAAAAGCGAAGTAACTGATGAAGAATATGAAAGTTTTTACCAAGAAAAATTTTATGATTTTGAAAAACCTTTGCGTATTATTCATAGTAATACAGAAGGTGTCAGCACCTATTCTGCATTGTTGTTCATCCCTTCCAAAGCGCCTTCTGATTATTACACACGTCAATATGAAACAGGGTTGCAGTTATATGCAAGCGGTGTAATGATTATGGAGCGCTGTGAAGATTTGCTTCCTGAATATTTTGGCTTTGTGCGCGGTTTAGTAGATTCTCAAGATTTGTCATTGAATATTTCACGAGAAATGCTCCAGCATGACCGTCAATTACAGCTAATTGAAAGTCGTTTGGAAAAGAAAATTAAGTCAGAATTAGAATCTATGATGAACAATGACAGAGAGACTTATGAAACATTTTTCCAGAACTTCGGTTTACAATTAAAATTTGGTGCATATGCAGATTATGGTGCTCATAAAGAGGTACTGCAAGATTTATTGATGTTCTATTCGTCTTCCGAACAGAAATTGGTTACACTAAAAGAATACGTATCCCGTATGAAAGAAGGACAGGAGTCCATTTATTATGCATGCGGTGATAATTTGACACGTATAGAAACCATGCCACAGATTGAATTGTTAAAAGACAAGGGCTTAGAAGTTTTGTATTTAACTGACGATGTGGACGAATTTGTGCTAAAAACAATTGCAAGCTATGAAAATAAATCTTTTAAAAATATTTCATCTGATGATTTAAATTTGGAAAGCGAAGAGGAGAAAAAATCAAACGAAGCGCAAATCGAGCAAAATAAAGATTTACTTGATTTTATGAAAGAAAGTTTAAGCGATAAAGTAGCAAAAGTAGTATTGTCTCAGCGTTTGAAATCTCATCCTGTGTGTTTATCCACTGAGGGTGAAATTACATTAGAAATGGAGAAGGTATTAAATGCAATGCCATCCGGTGGTAATGTAAAAGCAATTCGTGTGTTGGAAATCAATGCGAACCATCCTATTTTCCATACTCTTCAATCATTATTTGAACATGATAAAGACAAGTTAAAATCTTATACGAATTTATTATATGGACAAGCTTTGTTGATGGAAGGCATGCCTATTGAAGATCCTGTTACATTTTCCAATCAGATCTGTGATTTAATGAATCAATAAAATTATTTATTCATGGTATACGAATACCATTAGGATGAACTTTTATAATCCAAAAGGACCTGAGGCACATATCCTATGTGTTTATCAGGTCCTTTTTTATTAGAGAGATAGAAATGTGATTATTATAATCGAAAATAACAAAATGGTAAAAATGTAAACATACTCTATTTTTGCTGTACTATTGAAAACAATAATCTATATGCGTAAGAAAAGTATATATTTTGTTTCAAGGATTTTTTATTTTTCATAAGTTATACTTTAATTATGTTAATTGGTTTAAACATGGTTAAAATTTGCTCCTTCTCTTTTTATCATCTAAAATATCAAACAATCAATAGATACGATATCTTTTATGAAAGGGTGGTGTTAATTTTGGACAAGATAGAAGAGTTTCAACAAATGATTCAAAAAGCTAAGAGAATTGTCTTTTTTGGAGGTGCAGGTGTTAGTACAGAAAGTGGTATACCGGATTTTCGCAGTGAAGATGGATTATATCGCCTAAAATATCCCTATTCTCCGGAAGAAATGCTCAGTCATCACTTTTTTATGGAACATCCGAAAGAATTTTATAGTTTTTATAAAGAAAAAGTTCTTTGGTTGGATGCAAAGCCAAATGTTACCCATATCAAACTGGCTCAGTGGGAAGAAGAGGGAAAACTATCTGGCATTGTTACACAAAATATTGATGGACTTCATCAACTGGCAGGAAGTAAATGTGTTCTGGAGTTGCATGGCTCTATTTACCGGAATTATTGTATGAAGTGTAGAGCATTCTATGATGTTCATGCGATAAAAGATAGTCAAAGTATTCCTCTTTGCGGGTGTGGAGGAATGATAAAACCAGATGTAGTTCTTTACGAAGAATCACTGGATGAGATGGTGGTAAAGCAAAGTATTTTGCAAATACAACAGGCAGATTTGCTAATTGTAGGGGGTACTTCTTTGTCGGTTTATCCTGCAGCTAGCTTTATACAATATTTTTGTGGAGAACATTTGGTCATGATTAACCGTTCTAAAACTTCTTTGGATGAAAAAGCAGATTTGATATTACAAAAAAATTTAGGAACCATATTTTCTCAGATATAAAAAAAGAGATGTTCAGATATTATTTTCTGAACATCTCTTTTTTATTTATTTTACATTTTCGTTTAAAATTTTAACCATGGTATCTGCATCGTTAGAGAAGAATAAGTAAACATAATTGCCTTTTTTAGCAACAGGACTCTTCTGTACGGTTGCATATCCTTCCGGATTATAATTTTTAGCTTCATTCATTCTTTGTGTTTGACGTGCTTTCATTTTTGTTAAAATGCGGTCTGCACTCTCGCTGTTTTTAGCCTCAATAATTAAAAACTCATCGGTACGCAAACCGGTTGAATCAATTTCTCCGGCAAATGCAGCAACATCATTTAAATCAATACCGTACATGGAAGAAATATCAGATTCACTTAATGGCTGCATATCTGTGAAAGTAACAGATTCTTTAATTTTAGCAGCAATATCTTCAGGGGAGGCGTTTGTAGTGGCAGTTACAGAACTGTCGGTTGTTTGGCTGCCTGTAGAAGTATCACCGCCGGAGCAACCGATTAATGCAGCAGAAAGTGCAAGAGATGCTAAAATGATAGGAACAATTTTTTTGAATTTCATAATTCATCAACACTCCTTTTAAAATATATAAATTTGGTTATGCTATATGTGTACGTAAATAATCAATCCAGACTTTACAGCCTTCATCGGTGAAGTGTACCCCCATATTGTCAGGGTCACTGCAATATTCCCGTTTTAAGTTTCCTTCAGAGTCTTTCATGACAGACGCAACATCTAAATACGTATATCCATTTTGTTCACACATGGTTTTTAAACCTGCATTGTAAATATTTAGATTTTCATTAGTCAAAGAGCCGGTTTGTGCAGTACCGACGATTGGCGTCATCGATTGCACATAGATGGATGTTTCAGGATTTTTTTCCTTAATTTCTGTCAATACAGTTTCCATATTTTTTACAGCACCATCATTGCCATAAACCGCAATGTCGTTCATACCAAGCATAATAAATACTTTTTTCGCGCCCATTGATTGAATGGCGTCTGCCAAATACATTTCAGTACCGTTGTAGCTTGGATGTACGGAGTTATCGGAGCCCAATTCTTTTAATTCATTTCCGGTACCATAGCTTCCGGGTGTTAAGAATTGCGCAGTTCCCATAAAGTTACTGTCAGTTTTTCGTTGTGCGCTTACATATAAATTTAATTTTAAAGAAACGGAGTCGCCGACAAATACAGCGTCATTGAAAAAAGAGTATGGCACTTCTCCGTTTACAGATGAAACGACGGTAGAAGCTCCATTGGTATTGCTATCTGTTTTGTCACTGTGAGCAGATGACACTGCTGATGAAGATTCATTTGTAACATTGGAAATGGTACTAGTGTTGGAAGAATCCCCACTTCCACAAGCGGTAAGAGAAAGCAGTGCTGCAGCCAGAATGGCTGGTAATAAAATTTTACCAAAAGCTTTCTTTTTTTTGTTCATTTTAATCATTCCTTATTTGATTATTTTAATACTTAGAAGATTATTTGTACATTCATTTTAACTAGTATATCACATCTCACAAAGCGAAACAATTACAAATCATAACAATCTTTTAGGGTTAATGTAACCATTTGGGAAATCTGTATATTTAGTATAATGTTCGGGAATACTAGTATTGTTGCTTATGGCAGTAAAGATATTAAATGAATACAATGAGGTGTATGTTTATGACAGGTCTTAAGTGCAATGTAACATCCTGTGCCAATAATGAACAGTATCAATGTTGTCTTCCCGATATACAAGTTGCAGGTTTAGATGCTAAAGAATGTTGCGAAACATGCTGTGCTTCTTTTGAAAACAAGAGTGCTGCAAAAAATAATGCAATACGTCATGATGTTCCAAACCACGCATTGCAAGTAAACTGCAATGTATTTACTTGTGTACACTACAGTGATGGACTGTGTGAGGCAGACAGTATTTGCGTAGACAGTGAGAATCAAGAAACAAAAGATAAAAATCAGACATTATGCGAAACGTTTCGTAAAAGAGATTGCGGCTGCTCTGTATAAATATGTTTGAAATAAATATCCCTGTCAGCTGATAACTGACAGGGATATTGTTATTATAAGTTTTCTTTTTTTATTTGTTGTAAGTTAGGATCCTTCATAACATACTTTCGTATTGGAAAAGCGATTGCATAAGCTGTAATTGCAGCAACCACAGCTTCAGGAATACCGTTGGTAAGTATGGTTAGACCAATGATTCCCAACAGGGCTTCATAGGCAATTCCCAAAGCAGATGCGTAACTTTGTCCAAAGAACAAGTAAATTCCGCCTAATACTAAAAGTGTATTGGTAAGACTAGCTAGAATACCGGATAGGCTGTAAGTGAAAATAGAATACTTATAGCGTAGTAGCTTTGAAAATCCTTTTGCACTAACAGCTGCAACAACACCTGTTAATATACGGGGAATAAAACAGATAGCAAGACTCCAACCGTTTCCGTGAATATCGCCAATAGATACAAATGGCGTAAAAACAAATGCAGTTGGACCGGGTGTGATGAAAGTCCATACAATAAAGCTAAATAATCCTGCACAAAATCCCATAGCTGCACCGGCTCCTACACCAAGTAAAATGCCGGTAAGAATTACAGGAATCATAGCCAATGTTGCTACCATAGGGCCTATCGGGATTGAGCCCAAAGGTGTGAAGCACATGATGACTTCCAGTGCCAGTAAGATGGAGAATTGTACCATCTTAATTAAGGCGTTTCGTTTCATAAAAAATTCCTCCTTGCTGCTGCTCTTTATTAGATGCAGCGCATTTTATATTTATATGAAAACAAAACTGCTTTATTTGAAGATAAGCAGTTTTTGCTCATATCAATAAGAAAATACTGCTTATTTTGTATATTTTGTGTGTACTTTATTTTTTTGATAAATCATACGTAGTCCATCTAATAACAGATGCTCGCTTAGTTCTAATTTTCTTTTGCAAACAGGTATGATAATATCTGCTAAACCGCCGGTTGCAACGAGTGTTGCCGGTTGGCCCAGTTCTGCTTCAATACGATCAGCGATGCCGTCTATCATAGCGGCTGTACCGTAAATAGCACCGGATTGCATGGAGTGGATCGTATTGGTACCAATGACTGTTTTAGGTTTTTCAATATTAATATGGGGGAGCAATGCAGTTTTGTTTGCAAGTGCTTCCAAAGTGATAGACACTCCCGCACATATTGTTCCGCCTAAAAAGTAACCTTTTTCATCAATAACGCTGATGGTGGTCGCAGTGCCAAGGTCAAAAATGATGCAAGGCAGAGGATATTTCGCAACAGCGGCTACGGCACCGGCTACCAAATCTGCTCCTAATTGGGCAGGATTATCAATTCTGATATTTAATCCTGTTTTAATTCCGGGACCTAATAACATAGGTGTAATACCCGTTACTTTTATAAATGCCTGTTTCATTGTATCGCTTAATTCAGGCACAACAGAACAGATGATGACATCTTGAATTGAATGGTAATCGATATGGTATAGTGATAATAGCTGACAGATTGCCATTGCATATTGGTCGTCAGTTTTACGGTGTTCTGTTAAAAAACGTGCGATAAATAAAGGTGTTTGCGCAACTGAGTTATCTTTTATTTGAAATCCTCCAATATTGATGTGGGTATTGCCAATGTCTACGGTAAGCAACATATTGTTTTCCTCCCGATAGGGTTGTGTTCTTTTCAGGTTATTATAGCATAGAAAAAATTGCGATGCAATTTTTAACATATCAGAATTACAATACTTTTCAACTGTTTCCATTTAAAATGTTGATATATTTGAAAATGGTTATGGCATAAAATATTTTTGCATTACTTGTAATGTTTCAGTATGTGTTTTATAACAATATACCTATCGTACTATATGCTTGTATTTCATGAGATAAAAACCGACTCCGTTTTTATACGGAGCCGGTTTTTATTTGATATATAGAAAGTGTCTCATAAGTGATATTAATTTTTCTTAGGTCTTATCATACTTTTACATCCCAAATAGGTTGCTAAGAAATATCCACCATATACTACTAACATAATGCCTGCTGTTACTAAGGACATGGTCAGAATACTTGTACCAGAACCAAACATCTGTACCATGGTACTAGAGAATTGAATACCTACCACGGTATGGACAATAGCAAGCAGTAAAGGCATAGCAAAATAAATTGCAATTTGTGTAAAGAGTGCATGATGAATCATTTTTGGATCTGCGCCTAATTTTCTAAGAAGGTTATAGCGTACTGTATTATCAGATGCTTCTGCAAGCTGCTGCAATGCGAGGATAGCTACGCATGTGATTAAGAAAATTAAGCCAATATAAATTGCAATAAAGGATACAATAACGCTGGTTCCTACATTACTCTGATAAACGCCTTCTTTATCAATAATTGTATAGCCATAATTTTCGTTATCAGTTCCGTAGTTTTGAATGCTTTTCACAATACTGTTTTGGAAGGCATTTGTAGCTTCCAGAGCATAATCGCTGTCGCTTTGCCTGTACAATACATTTAGTATATGCTCATTAGGTGTCAATCCATTAAATGCAGAATCAGGTAATATAATTGTTCCAGAGTCTATCAATGAATATTCTGTAGACAAAGTTTCTTGTAATAGTTTATGAATTCCCAACTGATATTCTTTACCGTTAAGAGTAATGGATTGATTGTTTTCCATGTGATAGTATGGTTCTACCAAATAACTGTTGCAATTGATAGCAAATTCATTGTCTTCAAGAGAAATTGGCTCTTTTCCTTGAGATTCCAAAACACGATTGTAATCGGAAAGCGACATGGCTCTCATAGGAGCGTGTTGTGCTGTATCAGGAACATCCAACAATATATTTGAAAAGTCAGACATGGTAAGCAAATTATTATATAATGCGATTTCAATATGATGTTTAGAATATAGATCTAATTGCTGTTGTAACTGGAATGTTTCCGTTACTTTTTTATTTTCCGTAGATTGTGTTTGTGTATCATCTTGGTAGATAGATTTGGAAATGGAGATATCATAAGGAGCAGCTGATTTTACTGCCTGAGAAGAAGCATGCGCAATACTGATACCTGCAGAAAACGTTACCATGGTGACAAACAGCATTAAGCAAATAAGGCCGATTGAAATAAACGCAGTATTAATTTTAGAACTGATTTGTCTGAAAATAAACATATTCAGACCTTTGTAGTAAAGTTTTTTGTTTGCTTTGATAATTCGCAGTAAAATACCTGAGAGAGAAAAGAAAAACAGTAGTGTACCAATACAACCGAGAATGATACAAGTTAAGAGTATGTTTATGTTTTCCCATCCTCTGGTTAAAACCAAATAGTATGCAACGGCAAAACAAGCAATAGATATGATAAATGCTATAATTGAAATCCAGATGTTTCTAACTTTAAATGATTCATTTTTTCTACTTGCTTGAAGCAGGGTAATCAATTTATATTTTGAGATAGAAATGGTATTAAATATCATTACAACCAAAAAAATAATACCAAAATACAAAAGTGTCTTATAGAATGCGCTCAATGAAAAGGTGAATCGGAAAGAAGATAAATCCATTTCGAAAATACCTGCTGTAATTGCAGATAATCCTTGTGAAGCAAAAATACCTACTGCTAATCCAATTCCCAAAGAGAAGATACCAATTAGCAAAGTTTCTATAATTAAGATACGCGAAATTTTTCCTTTATCCATGCCTAACAGCATGTAAATGCCCAATTCTTTTTTGCGTCGCTTCATTAAAAAGCGATTGGAGTAAACGACTAAAAAGCCTAAGATAAAGGAAATGAAAATGGATACATAGCCAATGGCGGAAGTTAATAGCTGAATAATCTCTCTCTGATTTGAATTCAGAGAAGCCATCGCCTGCTGAGAATCCATGGAGTTAAATACGTAGAACAGACATACGCCAAACGTAAGCGTTAAAAAATAAATTGCATAGTCGCGTAAACTGCGCCTAACATTGTGAATGGCAAGTTTAAAAAACATTGGAATTGTCACCTCCTAATAGTGTGACAACCGATATGATTTTATCAAAAAATTCTTTTCGAGTGCTGTTTCCACGAATCAATTCATTGAATATTTTACCGTCTTTAATAAATAAAATGCGGTGACAATAGCTGGCTGTAAAAGCATCGTGCGTTACCATTAGAATGGTAGCGGATAAATCATGGTTTAATGTTTCAAAACTTTCCAACAGCATACGAGCTGACTTGGAATCCAAAGCGCCGGTGGGTTCATCCGCCAAAATTAAAGAAGGCTGTGTAATAATTGCCCTTGCGCAGGCTACCCTTTGTTTTTGACCGCCGGATAATTGATAAGGATATTTTTTTAATATTTCTGAAATTCCCAATGCTTTGGCCACATAGTTTACTTTGGCTTCAATTTGTTTGACTGGAGTTTTAATAATGGTCAAAGCCAGAGCGATATTTTCGTATGCTGTTAAGGTATCCAGCAGGTTAAAATCTTGAAATACAAAACCAAGCTGTTCTCTTCGAAAGGCTGAAAGCTGTTTTGCTTTCATAGTGGTGATATTTTTACCATCTACATAAATATGTCCTGAAGTAACGGTATCAATAGTGGAAATACAATTGAGCAAGGTAGTTTTACCGCTGCCCGAAGCGCCCATGATGCCGACAAATTCTCCTTTATTGACAGAGAAACTGATATTATCTACGGCTTTGGTTATCATACCTTTGTTGCCGTAGTATTTTTCTATATTACTTACATTTAAAATGGGTTGCATAATTACTGTGGCTCCTTTTGTGATTTTGTAATTTTAGTATACACATTTTTCTGTATTGGTACCATGGATTTGGCTTACATCAACCTTACGAATTTGTAAGATTCCTAAAAATAAAAAATCAGCCTTAGCAGGCTGATCATTTAATCTTCTAATAAATGCATATTACCAACCGGAAACGTAATGGTAACAGCAGTACCTTGTCCCAAAACAGAATCCAGTGAAATGGAAAGCCCCAGTTTTCCGCACAGTTTTTTGCATATAAATAATCCCATACCTGTAGATTTTGCAAAATTACGTCCGTTTTCTCCGGTAAATCCTTGTTCAAATACACGTCCGATGTCTTGTTCCGCGATGCCGCTTCCGTTATCCTGTATCAGAAGTGAAACATGGTGTGTTTCTTTTTTCGCAGTAAAAGTGAGACGGAGAGGGCGTTTAGGAGATTGATATTTGATTGCATTCAAAATCAGCTGACCCAATATAAATTGTACCCATTTACTGTCTGTAAACACTGTGACGTCTAACCGGTTCATTTCAATTGCCGTTTTGTTTTCAATCAACTGTTTGGAATGTTGTTTTAAAGTAGTTGCTACCATATCTTTTAAATTACATGGCTTGATAGCATAATCTTTTTCTACATAATTGCTGCGAGCATAATATAAAGACTGTTCCACAAAATTTTCAATATTTAAAATTTCTTCATACATGCTTTGTGTGGCAGGTGTTTTATTATTTTCGTAGACCAAAGATGCCGAGGCAATCGGTGTTTTAATTTCATGTACCCATGTTTCGATATATTCTCGATATTCTTTGGAATGATTTCTGTAAACAGATACTTCATCTGCCATGGATTTATTGCATTGATACAGCACTTCGCATAAGATGTCTCCTTCCGCAAAATGTGGGGGATCCAGCAGTTCGTGAAGCAAATACTTCTTATCTAATGTTTCTAAATTATGCATTACATTATCATAGAATTTTTTCTTACGTATAAAATCTATCAAAATAGCAATCAATAAAAACATCCATACCAGCAGATTGATAAAAAGAATTCCTTCGCCGGAAAGTCGCATAATTAATAATAAGCAGCTGATTAATAACATTGCAAAAAAGAGACAGAGAAACAGTATCCAGTGATCTTTTAAATATTGACGGAATCTCATACAATATACCCCATACCACGTTTGGTTTTTAAGTAGTTTGTTACACCAATGCTTTCTAATTTTTTACGCAGACGATTGATATTCACTGTGAGTGTATTGTCATCAATAAATTCATCCGTCTGCCATAATGCATTGATGAGTTCATCTCTGGATTGGATGGTACCTTTATTTTGCATCAATAAATGTAGAATTTTTAATTCATTTTTTGTAAGCTCTGCAGTTTGACCATTGGCTGTGATGGTACTGTCTGATAGCGACAGTATAACGCCGTTGTGTTCCAATTGAGATTCATGGTCTGTTTGATAGCTTCTTTTTAATAATGCGGCAATACGTGCCAATAATATCTGGGTGTGGTACGGTTTTGTGATAAAATCATCTGCACCCAAATTCATACTCATAAGCTCATCCACATCACTGTTGCGGCTGGTAACAATGATAATAGGTATTTGAGAATGACTGCGTATTTCTCGGCAAATATGATAACCGTCAAAATGCGGCAGGTTGATGTCCAATAATATCAGATGAGGAGAGGCAGCTTCGATTGCAGATAGAACAGAAGTAAAATCGTCTGTTGTAATACATTCATAGCCATATTTTTCTAATAATGTTTTGAGTTCTGTACGTATTGTCAGCTCGTCTTCCACAATAAATATTTTAAACATCTTATTGCCAGCCTCTCTATTTATAAATCATATTTTTATTTATATGTATCATAGCAATATTTATAGGAAATCGCAAGGCGGAATTTGACATTCGCTATGGCTTTATTGTATCATCAAGATACTGAAGAATAGGGGGATATTCTATGCGTTTAGCTGAATTATTAGCCGATATTTCTTATACAGCAACCAACTTTCAAGATGTGACTGTTACTGATTTGGTGTATGACTCACGTAAGGTTGTAAAAGGTTGCGCTTTTATCTGTTTAAAGGGTGCTGCCGTAGACGGTCACACTTTTGCACAGCAGGCAGCCGAACATGGAGCGGCTGTATTAATTGTACAGGATGATATTAATGTAACATATGAAATTCCTATTATTAAGGTATCTCATACGCGTCAAGCCTTGGCGATGATGTCGGCTGCATTTTTTCATCATCCGGCAAAAGAAATCCCTGTGATTGGTTTGACGGGAACAAAGGGGAAAACCACGACAGCATATATGATTCGCTCTATTTTGGAAGAAGCCGGCTATTCCACAGGTTTAATCGGCACCGTAGGTGTTTTAATCGGAGAAACCGTATATCCTACCAGTAACACTACCCCTGAATCTTATGAAATGCAGAAATATTTAAGAAAAATGGTAGATATGGGGTGCAAAGCTGCAGTGGTAGAAGCATCTTCCATTGGATTAAGAGAATTTCGCACAGCTGGTATGACATTTGAAGTAGGCGTATTTACAAATTTTTCAGAAGATCATATTGGCGGTGTAGAGCACAAAGACATGGAAGAGTATTTGCAGTGCAAGAAAATGTTATTCAAACAATGCCGTTTTGGGGCAGTCAATTGCGATGATGCGGTATGGAAAAGAATGATAGAAGGCAATACCTGTGAAAATATTGCTACATTTGGATTTTCGAATATAGCGGATTATCATGCAAGTAAAGAACACTTAATCAGTAAACCTGGATATTTGGGTGTTCATTTCCAATTGGATGGAAAATGTGATTTGCAGGTAGATGTGGCGATTCCCGGTAAATTTAGTGTATACAACGCCTTAGCCGCAATTACAGCGTGTTCTTATTTTCCGGTCAAACAGGAACACATTTTGAAAGGTTTGGATACCGTAAAAGTAAAAGGCAGAGTAGAAATGGTACCTGTAGACGGTCCTTATACATTATTAATTGATTATGCTCATAATGCGGTTAGTATGGAAAGTTTGTTAAAAACATTAAAAGAATATCATCCTAACCGTATTATTTGCATGTTTGGTGCAGGGGGAAACCGCTCTAAATCAAGACGATTTGAAGTAGGGGAAGTTTGTGGTCAACTGGCAGATTTATCAGTTGTAACAGCTGACAATTCGCGTTTTGAACCGGTAATGGATATCATCGAGGATATTAAAGTCGGTCTTGAAAAATCAAATGGAGCGTATGTGGTGGTTCCGGATAGGAAAGAAGCCATTGCATATTGTATGCAGCATGCACAGCAGGGAGATATTGTTGTGTTAGCCGGAAAGGGCCACGAAGATTACCAGGAGATAGAGGGTGTAAAATACCCTTTTGATGAACATGAGATTGTAAAAGAGTTGAATCTTAGTATGAGAAATGCGTAATTTGGACGTGAAAGAAGGAACAGAATATGCAAATGCTTGTAAAAGATATAGTAAAAGCATGTAACGGAGTTTTGTTATGTGGAGATCCTGAAACCGTAGTTACCTCTGTTGAAACCGATAGCAGATTAATAGAACCCGGGGCTTTGTTTGTACCGATTATAGGTCAAAAAACGGATGCGCACCAATATATTCAGCAAACATTTGATAAAGGAGTAGTAGCTACTTTAACACAAGAGCATACATCTATGGAGGATTCTACCCATTGTTGGATTTATGTGGAGCAAACACAAGATGCGTTGCAGAGAATTGCCACTGCTTATCGCAACCAATTTCAAGTTCCGGTGGTAGGTGTAACGGGGAGTGTTGGAAAAACCAGTACACGAGAAATGATTGCTTTGGCACTGTCAGCTGAAAAAAATGTAATGCAGACCAAAGGCAATTCCAACAGTCAGATTGGATTGCCTCTAACCATGTTTCAGTTTGAAAAAGAGCATACAGCCGCTGTGATTGAAATGGGTATCAGTGAATTTGGAGAAATGGAACGTTTGGTACATATTGCACAGCCCAATTACGCGGTGATAACCAATATTGGTATTGCACATATCGAGCAGCTGAAAACCAGAGAAAATATTATGCATGAAAAATTAAAAATTGCGGATGCATTTGATGAATATTCTATTCTGTTTTTAAACGGCGATGACGAGATGCTGGCAAGTATTTGCGAAACAACAACATTACCTGTTGTATATTACGGTACACAACCTTGGTGTACCTATCGTGCCGAAGACATACAAACAGATGGTATGAAAACAACATTTACAGTACATACTCCGACTTATATTTCTAAAGTCACTTTGCCGGTTTTGGGCATGCATAATGTATTAAATGCATTATCTGCAATTGCTGTCGCACAAACTATGAGGTTGAATTTAGATAAAGTAGTGGAAAAACTAAGTGAATATCAGCCGCCTGAAATGCGACAAACGGTTTATCATGTAGATGATATTACTGTAATTGATGATTCTTACAATGCCAGTCCCGATTCTGTGAAAAGCGGAATTGATGTACTTTGCAGTTTACCCAATCAAGGGAAAAAAATAGCTGTTTTGGCGGATATGATGGAATTGGGAGATATGAGCGAACAAGCACATTTTGATACAGGAGTTGCCGTAGGAAGTACATTAACGGATGTATTAATTACAGTTGGCCCAAGAGCGGTGAAAATTGCAGAAGGAGCAGTTTCTGTGAAGCCTAACATGACAGTGGTAATGTGTGAAGATAATCAGGAAGCCATACGTGTTTTAAAAGAAATTGTAAAAAAAGAAGATGCTATGATGATAAAAGGTTCTCGCAGTATGAAAACCGATGAAATTGTAAAAGTGTTTCTTAAAAACTAAAAAGCATTCCTGTTTTATGGAATACTTTTTTGGAATGTCAAAAAAGCTGCAAATTTTGCAGCTTTTTGTTGTTTATTGGTAAAGTGTTTTGAGAAATATTTTATGAAACATATATCGCTCTTCTATGACATATTGTACAATATATAAAGGAATTATAAAAAAGAGGATTAGGCTAAGAGTAAAATTTTTATGATATCAATTCTGAAAAAGTGGATTATTGTAAGGGGAGATGATTGTGGTTTTGTCATTTGAAGCACATTTAGAAAAAGGACTTCAACTAAGCGGTTACAACTAATTGGCTAAACTTACAGTGCGATATTTTGGTTGTTTTTCTTTCGTGATTATTTACTTGTACTTCACAAAAAATGGCACAAAACATATTATTTTACTATAGTATAGAGTATATTCGATAATTTTTTGAAAAGTATGACGGAATTATGAATGAATTGGTATGAATTCGCTAATCTGTTGTGATTTATGCACAGTTAGATGTGTTTTTTATAGGTAAAATTATAAATTATGCTGATAGTTTGTTTCTTTTTTATGTATAATATTTAATATTTACTCTTGACAAATACGTATTTTTTTTATAAAATAAGTTATAAATTATAACGGTTGTTATAAATTTATAATGATTACAGTGTTAAGCATAACACTGTGACAAAAAGAGGTTGATTTGAAAAATACAGAAGGGAGGACCGATTGATATATTGAGTTTAAATCAACAAAAGCAAACCGACAATAGTTAGTTTGAAAAAGACTTAGGGGGAGAGAAAAATGGGCATTGATATTAAATCATTACCAAAACCAATTAGAGCTTTCTTTAATGGTATTGGACAGGTGGTTTTCATTGAAAACGTTATCGCAGGATTTTTAATTTTCATATCATTCTTTATCGCTGGCCTTGAAATGAATGGTTGGGATTTTGGTAACTGGTATAGCTGGAGAATTATGGTATTCGCATTTATCGGCGTAAACCTTGCTAACCTTGTTGCATATCTCATGGGTGCTGACAGAGATGCAATTACTTCAGGTCTATTCGGCTTCTGTCCGAACCTGATTGCTATCGGCGCATGTACATTTACAGCATCTGCTGATGCTCACGGTAACTGGTGGTCTGCATGGATCATGTTGATTGTAGGATGCATTTTGTGCGTTCCATTGCAAATGTTCATCAACAGATTTACAAATCACTTTGGTTTACCTGGTTTTACATTCCCATTCATCGTTATGGTTTGGTTCTTCACAGCAATCAGCTTCCAAACAGACCTATTGGCTGTTGGTAACGACCCAGTGTTAAGAACAGGTATGAACACATTCTTAGAGAATGGTCTAACCGGTAACGGTGGCAGCTGGATGACTGGCTTTGACTGGAACTCCATGGGCTGGGATTGGGGCGCTATGACTCCAAGCCACTGGGGACTATTTGCAATCAATGCATTTGAAGAGATTTATGTTGCAGACGGCTTTATTGCTTCCTTGATTGTTATCGCAGCATATTTCTGGTATAAATGGGATTTTGCACTAAAAGCTTTGCTTGCTACAGGATTTGCTATTGGTATGGGTCTACTATTTGGCGCAGATATGGGTCAAATGGGTCTTGCTCTTTATGGTTACAGCTCCATTCTTACTGTTGGCGCTTTGGATACCTTCTGCAAGAGCAGAATCAACTCCGGAAGATACTGGTTCTTGTTCTTCCTTGGTTTGGTTATGACCAGCCTTATCAACTTCGGTGCACAAACCATCTTGGGTGCCTTCGGTATGCCAAGTTGCACAATCGCATTCGTACTAGCAGGTTGGTTCATCCTAATCGTAGAACGTGTTATGATTGAACAAGCTGAGAAAAAAGCTCTAAACAAAAACGCTTAATATTTTGTTAACTTGAAAGTATTAATGAAAAAGCGAAATTAAAATAATTGTGTTTTGATATTACGTAAACAGTTCTGTTTATTGAAAAATCGAAACAATATGCATCATGCTCCGGCAAGTATTCTACAACAGACTACTTGCCGGAGCGTTTTTTATATAGTAATTTTATAAATTATCATTTAAATTAGGAATAGTATTTTATAATTTTATGGTAAGTTGCTATTTGTATTTTCGATGTTCTAATTGGTACTTTTAATTGTTTATGAAATTTTATTTATGATAAGAATTTGCTTGTATGGAGTATTAGGAATTTCGTCACTAGGTATATATTTGGTTTTTTATATTACCACACTCTATAATAACAAGAATATACCGTGTATAATGATAGATACTCTCTTTATTTTGATAAAATTATAATGATATGGTAAAACTTACAAAAGTATTGTTATTTACACAAAAAATTAATATTTCTTTTGTAAAGTGTGGTATCTATGTGGTTTTTTGTGTCATAATAATCCTTATCAATAAAAACCAATACATTTTTTTACGACATAAATTTACTTTTTGTTGTAAAAGAGGACAATTTATCTCCTAATATACAATGAGTGCTATACTATATAATGGGGTATTCACACGTATTATACCGTTAAAAGTAACAAAATATCGTATTTCACTTGAAAAGGTGACAAAGCTGTGATAAACTGTAACTAATTTGTTACCAATGAATTTAAAAATGTAGGGAAGCGAGTATATGTTAACTGAGTTTAGCAGAAAAAGATCTAGAAAGTTAAAATCTATTTTAATTATCGCGATGGCTCTATTTACCATTGGCATATGCGTATTATCTCAAAGGAATACTGTTCATGCGCAAGAAATAAATAATGATGAACAAACGACACAGCACGCAGCGGCTATGAGTATGGAAAATAAATCGGAGGATCAAATATCTCCTACTGTACATATTCTTGCATTTGGTTTGGTAATTGTGATTAGTGCTGCCACAGCAGGAGTTTTGATTGCCGTACATAAAAGAAATAAACGAAAAAAACAAATGCATTTTTAGAAAGCATTAGAAATAGTATCTCCAAATTTTTTCGTTTTTCTTGCCTCCCCATTCAAAAATTTGAAAATGATTAGAAACATATGCCAATCTAATTTGGCGAAACAGTAACTTGTTGATTGGGCAATAAAAGTTCTATTATTTACACTTCATTTATTTAATTACCAAAATAAAACCTTCTCTTTTGTGGCAGATTATATATAAGCCGCGTAAAAGGAGGTGAATCAATGGTAATATGAAAAATATTTTTAGAGTTTTAAGCGGTGTTGCAGCCGCGTTTGTATTGGCATTTGGCATAACTGTTGGTATTGCCGAACAGACACTTCCAGACAGCTTCAGAGTGGTTGAAGGACAAGAATTAGATTTACAAACACTTGGCTTCAGTATAGAGCCGGTAATGGAAAATGAAGTAGATGTTATTTCTATGAAACATCCAACCGGTAAATATGATGCAGATGTTTTATTATTTAACACCATCCCAATTAAAACTGTCCATGTGGATGTCACGGAGCCCTTGATGTTGGTACCTTGCGGTACACCTTTTGGAATTAAAATGTTTACCAATGGTGTAGTAGTAGTCGGAATGTCCGACATTGATTCTGAAACAGGTAAGGTAAATCCAGCTGAACAATCCGGTTTAAAAATTGGAGATATCATTACTAATGTTAATGGTGAAACTGTTTACGAAAATGAAGAAATATCAAAGGTGATTCAAGATTATAACGGTGAACCTCTAGTATTAACTGTAAAACGTGATACTGAAATATTAGAGATTTCATTAAATCCTGTAAAATCATCGCAAGATGGGTCTTATAAAGGTGGCTTGTGGGTAAGAGACAGTACGGCAGGTATTGGTACTGTCACTTTTTATAATCCTGAAAACGGATTATTCGGAGGATTGGGGCATGGTATTTGTGATATTGATACCAATAGTTTAATGCCTATGAAAAATGGTGATATTGTCCCTGTAACGATTAGTGGTGTTACAAAAGGCCAGAAAGGTGCTGCTGGAGAATTACGTGGCTATTTCAGTAGTAACCAAGCAATTGGAAATTTATTTATGAATTCTGATGAAGGTGTTTATGGTCAACTGGAAGCTTCCCCTGTAGAACAACAAGCACTGCCGGTTGCTATGAAACAAGAGGTGAAAGAAGGGCCGGCACAAATTTTAACGACGGTAGCAGATGGCGAACCTCAATATTACAATGTCACCATTGAAAGCATAGAATACAAAAATTCTTCCAGGGTAAAAAATTTAGTCGTTTTAGTGACGGATAAAGCCTTGTTGGAAAAAACAGGGGGCATTGTACAAGGCATGAGTGGTAGTCCCATTATTCAAAATGGTAAAATTGTTGGCGCTGTAACTCATGTGTTTTTAAATGATCCCACCAGAGGATATGGCATTTTTGCAGAGAATATGGTAGAGAATTTGGTTTCAATCGAACGAGAGACTGTGCAAAAAGCCTCCTAAAAAATTATTTTCGACAATTTTATTTGTAGAATATTCTTATTTTCTCCCAATTTAAAAAAATAATATTACAAACTATTGCCAATAATTCCATTATATGGTAATATGTATCTGCACTAAAAAAACAGGGGGAGAAAATATGAAAAACGCCTTAAAGTTATTAATTTCAAATGAACGTGACGAATTTAATAGAGAATACGCAGAAATATTTGAAAATGCAGGTTTTCAGCTGTGCTTTACTCCAAAAGACGGTCTAAAAGTATTAGATTTTATTGAAGCAGAACAACCAGACTTAGTGTTAATGGATTTATTTATGCCGCATTTAGACGGAGTTGGTGTCATCCGTTCTTTACAGCGCTTAAAAATAAATAAAAAGCCGTTATTTTTTGTAAAATCTTCCTTCAGCAGTCCTACGTTGGAACACGAATTGATGAGTAACGGTGTTTCCTACTTTATAGTAGAACCATTTCATGCACAAGATTTAGCAGATAAAATGCTGCAATTAACTGGTTATCAAAATAAAATTGAAGATAAATTGGAGGAAAACAACGTGAATTACCTGCCATCATTAGAAATTCAAGTAACAGAGATTTTACACCAAATAGGAGTACCTGCACACATTAAAGGATATCATTATTTAAGAGATTCTATTATTATGGCAATTGAAACCCCTGAAATTATAAATGCTGTAACAAAACAGTTGTATCCATCCGTGGCAAAACGTTATGAAACGACTTCTTCTCGTGTAGAGAGAGCCATTCGTCATGCGATTGAAGTTGCATGGGATCGTGGCGATGTAGACGTACTAAATTCTTATTTTGGTTATACTATTCACAATACAAGAGGAAAGCCAACAAATAGTGAATTTGTTGCAATGATAAGCGATAAATTGCGCCTTCAAATGAAAACAGCCAGCTAATAGCTAGTACAAGTATAATACCTGTTTTTCTTTTTTATTATAAATTGATATCCCTATTTCTCTTCACTTATCGCTCCACAGAAAAACATCTGTATAGATGTTTTTTTGTGGAGCTTTGTGTTATTCACAAAAAGCCTTTGCAATTTCTGCAAAGGCTTTTGTTTATTTTATCTTTGTTTCCAAGCGGTCAATTTGTTTGCTTAACAATTTATCAATTAATAGTGAGAACAGTACAAAAATAATAATTGCAAAACCTGCTAATACTAAAAAACAATACAGCATAGGCAAAGTAATTGATGCAAGAGAAAATAAATCTTTTAAGAGAAAAATTGCGAATACAAATGCTCCAAGCATAGTGCAGAATAAAGCGCAGCGAATCCAGTTAAATGGTAAGGACACTTTGAATAATACCAATAGACCGGCAAATCCTGTAATCATAACGGCAAGCGTTGAAATTTCAGTATTATTAAACTGGATAAATGAGCAAAGAATTGCCAATGCTATAATGTTAAATACCATCGTCATCGCACCGGGAATGGATTTACGTATGACATTTACAATATATTTTCCTTTTACTCGTTCCTTATTTGGCTCTAATGCCAAAATAAAAGAAGGTGCACCAATAGTCAATGCGCTAATTAAAGTAAGGTGAATTGGTTGGAACGGATAGTCAAAATGTAAAAAGATAAATAGAATTGCATTAATTGTAGAGAAGATTGTTTTTGTTAAAAACAAGGAAGAGGAACGTTGTAAATTATTAATTGAGCGTCTGCCTTCCTTTAATATTCTAGGCATAGAAGCAAAATTAGAATCCAGTAATACTAATTGTGAAACAGTTCTGGCTGCATCGCTTCCTGAAGCCATAGCAATACTGCAGTCTGATTCTTTCAGAGCCAAAACATCGTTGACACCGTCACCTGTCATTGCAACGGTATGACCTTGTTCTTTCAATGCTTTTACCAAATCTAACTTTTGTTGCGGTGTAACACGTCCGAATACACTGTATTTTTGTGCTGCTTCCTTAATATCCTCCGGTGTTTGTAGGGTGGTAGCATCTACATATTGTTCGGCTGTTTTTAATCCGGATTTTTTTGCAATATTTGCTACTGTGATTGCATTATCACCGGAAATAATTTTGATGTCTACCCCTTGTTCCGCAAAATATGCCAGTGTATCGGGAGCTTCCGCACGTATTTTATCGCTGATAAATAGAAATGCCATAGGATGGATTTCTTCTGGCAGTTCTTTATCTTGAATTTGATGTGGAGAATGTGCCAACATTAGAACACGCTGTCCTTTTTCAGAGTGTTCTTCAATAATTTTTTGATACGGAGAAGTGTCTGTTAAAATAAATTCGGTAGCGCCGAAAATATAGCTGCCATTTTCATCAAATGAAGCGCCGCTCCATTTTCTTGCAGATGAGAAAGGAACGATATGATTGCAAGTTAGTTTATCATATTGAGTGCAGTAGCTTTTTACTGCGTTAAAAGTTGGATTATCGTCTTCTAGCGCATGTATTAAAGAACCTAATGCAACTTTTAGCTCTTCATTGGTTGTGTTGTGTAGTGGAAGTACGTCGGTTACCTCCATAGTTCCTTCTGTAATAGTACCTGTTTTATCCAGACATAACACATCAACGCGTGCTAAAGTTTCGATACAGTATAGTTCCTGTACCAATGTTTTATGTTGCGACAGTCGGATAACACTTACAGCGAATACAACACTGGTTAACAGAATTAAACCTTCCGGGATCATGCCGATTAAAGCTGCTACAACACCTACAATAGCTTCGTTGAATCCTTGATGTGAGATAAAAACTTGTTTGCAGAATAAGGCAATGCCAACAGGAATTAAGGTAAATCCAATATATTTAATAATGCGGTTTGTCCATTGCATAATTTCTGAGTTTGGCTTTTTCACATACTTGGCATTATCTGTAATTTGTGCAGCGTAGTTATCTTTTCCCACATGTTCTACACGTGCATGGCAGTTGCCGCTGATAATAAAACTGCCTGAAAGTAAATGATCTCCCGGTTGTTTTAGTACAGGTTCAGATTCTCCTGTTAATAAGGATTCGTTTACTTCACATTCTCCCTCGATGACAACGGCATCAGAGCAAACCTGATTGCCTGCTCCAAGAAAAGTGATATCATCCATTACAATATCATGAATGGCAATTTCTTGTTTGATACCGTTACGTATTACATGTGCTTTTGGCTCGGCAATTAAAGAAAGTTTATCAATGGTTTTTTTTGCGCGGATTTCTTGTACCGTACCAATAAAAATATTGCAAATAATAACGCCCATAAAAAGTAAGTTTTTATAAGAACCCACAATTAAAATTAGAATGGCCAGTATAAAGTTTAAAATATTAAAAGGAGTTATTAAATTTTCCAGCACAATTCGTTTGATACTTTTTGATTTAATGTCACTATTATGATTGACGAGTCCTTGTTCAATACGCTGACGGACTTCTGCATCTGTTAGCCCATCCAATTGCTCTGAAGAAGGCTTAGTATGTTCAACATTGTTTTGGTCCAAGTGCATATTCATCTCCTATAATAGATATATGTTATTAAAGCGTAGTTATATCCTATAGTAATATAGGATTATTTATATGTTAGTAATCAATATATTCATATATCGATTACGCTTCAATAATACATATAAATATTATACATGATTTCTACTGTAATTTGTAGATAAATTATGATATTGAAGTTATTTTGTAATTATTATGTTGATTTCATAAAAATTTATAAAACATAAATAATGTGTTCAAAAATATATATCATAATGCACAATTGGATATCGGATATACTTTATATCATATTTGAAAAGTTGATATACTTAGAATAGATATACAATGAGGAATTTTGGTTATTGTAACTTTGTTTTAGTAATTGCATTAGTAAAATTGCATAGCATTTTTTTTTATGCTATAATAACGCATATCATTTTTTATATTCGGAGGGTTTACATATCATAAAAAAATTAAATAGTGTTTTGCAACATACCAAAACACTCGGAGGCTTTAACGGCATTATGATGCTTTCGTTGACAGTTTCTATTTTCCTTCCTTTTTATATTACATTGGCGTGTATGATTTTTGTAGCAATTGTTTCCGTTATTCAAAAGAAATCTCGAAAAGCCATATTTTTAAATCCATCTAACATACTTCTTATGAGTATTATGATTTATGGAATTATTGTTAGTAGTGTATATATGAATATTACAGGCATTATGTATTCGCTTGTTTTTCTGGTGGCGTTGATTGTTATGTTTTATGGAAAAACAATAATGACGCGCAGTTTATTTGACAATATGATGGATGTAGCTTGTTTTACCAGTGTAATTTGCGTACCAATTGCGGCAATTCAAATGTTTTGGTTTCCTGGGGTAACTGTGGATGGTAGACCACCTTCAACCTTTACAAATGCTAATTATTACGGCATGATTATAGAATTTGTGGTAATTATTGCTATGTACCGTATTTTTACAAATCAAAACTTAAAAATGCGAAAGTGGTATATAGGTATTATTCTAATTAATTTACTTGGTTTATATATGTCGATGAGTATGTCATCGTGCATGACATTATGTTTAACAATGTTAATATATCTGATGATAAAAGGAAAAAAGAAGTCAGCAACAGCTTTATTCTTATTTATTGCTATTATTGCTTTTGCTTTATTATCAGGACAAATATTTCCTCGTATTGATACAACCAGTGATATTTTCCGAACCAGAATAGATGTATGGAGTACTTCATTAAAAGGAATTGCTGACCATGCATTATTTGGTATGGGACCAAATGCTTATCAGTTGGTATGGCCTGTGTACAACGGTTATCCAACATTTCATGCACATAATTTATTCTTAGATACACTACTAAATTTTGGTGTAGTAGGTGGATGTGCTATTTTCTTTTATGTTTTAACTCAGTTGAAAATGCTTATGAAACGATTCCAGACTAATGTGTGCAAAAACAGAAATATTTTGGTACTGGTTATGTTTTCAGCCGTTTTGATTCATGGATGTACTGACGTTACTATTTTTTGGATACAAACAGGTATGCTATTTTTACTAGTCTATACTTCTACAGGTATCCATAATAATGTAAAATCTGTTTCTCATAGAAAAGATCATATGTCTATTCATCATACGGAAACTTGGTCTACACAAGAATATGAAACATATTCGGAAGAAAGTGGAATATCAAAATCTGATATTCATAATCAAGAAATACATTGACTCAAAAGTGCTATGGGAAGGTTCACTTTCTATAGTGCTTTTTCTATTAGGTATAGCATTTTGTAATTGAGTTGTAAAAACATGTAGAAAAATTTGGAACAATAGGGCTGTACAGTTGTAAAACAACGTTATGAATGCTATATTTAATTTATAAAATGAGGTGAAAAAATGGCAAAAATATTAATTGTAGAAGATGATGTAAATATAGCAAAAATGCTTGAAGTAACTTTGTCTATTGGTGGATATGAGTCTGAAAGATGTGATAACGGAAAAAAAGCGGTAGATTTGGTAACCACTCAGTCTTATGATTTGGTTTTATTGGATGTTATGCTTCCTGATATGGACGGCTTTAAAGTGATTGAATATATTGATAAAGAAGAAACGGCCATTATTTTTTTAACAGCATTACAAGATGTTATGGATAAGGTGAAGGGACTAAAATTAGGCGCGGAAGATTATATTGTAAAACCGTTTGAAACTGTAGAATTACTAGCCAGAATTGAAGTTGTACTGCGCAGAAAGCACAAAAGCAACAATGTGATACATTATGGTGATATTACCATGAATATTGACGAACATACAGTAAAAAAAGGAGACGACTACGTTAGTTTAACTCCAAAAGAATTTGATATTCTTGCTTTTTTCCTGCAAAACCAGGATATTGCGCTGACAAGGGAACGCTTGCTTGCTACTGTATGGGGATATGAATTTATGGGGGAAACCCGTACGGTTGATATACATGTACAACAAATACGAAAAAAGATGGGATTACACAATAAATTGGTTACAATACCGAAGCTTGGTTATCGTTTGGAGAGGAATAACTAAATGAAACTTTGGCAAAAGATATTTTTGTGTTCTTTGGCATTGGTAATTTTAGCAATTGATGTTACATCGGTTTTGCTGCTGTCCAACAGCCATAGATTAACCGTCATGCGTGAAGAACAGAATGCCGTTTCTGAGCATAAATACTTATCCGTGATGCTGAAAGATAATGTTATTTATGAACGATTAAAACAAAATAAAGTATTTCTAACCGAAGAAGAAGTGATTCAGGTAACTCAGTCAGCCTTTGAGCCTCAATCCAGTGCACGTACTATAGGCTTGTCGTTATATACAGGGCAAAGACGCTTACTTAGTTATAATGGGCGTTCGGAACAATTAGAGGTTTCTATTTTACAAAGTGCATCTCAGTCCAGCGTATTAAATCAAGTACAGGGATTGGGTGGTTATGCGCTGGAAATTGTAGATGATGGGAATGCGTCCTATTTAATTGTTATTTCTCAAATTACATTGGAAAGTCAGCCTTATTATTTGATGACTTCATCAGATGTAACGGAAATTTATACATTGTATAAGCAGCAATTAAACTATGTTTTAGTTATGAGTATGATATGTGCAACAGTGATTGCTTCTATTTTATTGATTGTAGTATGGTTATTGCTGTTGCCTTTGCGTAGAATTAATGAAGGAACACGGCAAATTGCGCAGGGCAATTACAGTAAACGTCTGCCTGAAAAAGGAAGTACGGAATTTTCTCAATTATCACGTAATATGAACGAGATGGCAGAAGCGATTGAACATAATATTAAAGATTTGGAAAGTGTTGCAGAAGACAGAAATACCTTTATTGCAAATTTGGCGCATGAAATGAAAACGCCTCTGACTTCTATTTTAGGCTTTGGTGATTTACTCCGCATTAAACGTACGGTAGATGATAAGGAACGGCGTGAATATGCCGGTATTATTGTAGAGGAAACCAAACGTTTAAAAACCTTGTCCGGTAAATTGATGGAATTGATTACAGTAGGAAGTACGCAATTGGATTGGCAAACCATTCCTTTAACCAGTATTATGGAAGAAGTAGGACAGGCGCTTCAAATCTCTTTATCTAGGTCCGGCATTACTCTGAATATAAAAGTATGTAAAATAGAAATTTCGGTAGATAAAGAATTGTTTAAGTCTTTAATTTATAATCTTATTGATAATGCAATTAAAGCTTCAAAATCCGGACAACAAATTGAAGTTTTTGCCGAAGAAACAAATGGGGTATTAACAATTTCTGTAAAGGATCATGGTATTGGTATTCCAAAAGAAGAAATCAATAAAATTATGCAGCCGTTTTACATGATAGATAAATCACGAACCAGAAAAGCAGGAGGAGCAGGTTTGGGATTGGCATTATGCTCTGAAATTGCAAGATTACACGGAGCTAGACTTCAAATTGAAAGTGAACCCAGAAAGGGTACTTGTGTAAGTATTATCTTCGATAAAAAGGGGGAGACAGAATGAAACCGCGGCAAAAAGAAAAAAAGTTTCATGTCATCAGACTCCTTGTAACACTCCTCATTTCTGCAGCTATTTTGGGTCTTGGATATATTTTAATTAGCAGTTTGCAATATTGGATTCCAAGTTATAAAGATAAAATGACTTATATGGGTGAAGAAAATGTTCAAATGCAGCCGCTTTATTGGAATAGGGAAGAAGAAATCACTATTTATCCATGGGGGTTATATAAAAATGATGCCGTAACAACTTTAACGAAAGATGATGAGATTTTTTTACGTGAAATTCATATTTCCACTTTGCTACATCAGGCAACGCAAACAAATAAAGAAACAGATTTTATATCTCATTTTCAAAAGGTAACTTCAAATAATGTTTCCGTATATTTTCTAAAAGATTTTGAGTGTACAGGACATTCCTTTTCAAAGGAAAATTTCGAAGAATCTTCTATAGCAGATAAAATGTATTATGTATCTAACAGTACGGCAAAACAAACAAAAGTTGTGAATTGTGCATTAGATCAATATGGTCAAGTATTGTACTTACATATAGCCGATAAAGAGAGTCTTCAAAAATCTGCTGACAGAACTCAAATTGAAGAAGCGTATAATCAATTTACAATTTCCAAAGAGTCTGATGATACCGCTGAAGGTGATATTGTAAACACTGCTGCAATGGATTTGTACCACTTGTTTTTATCAAATCCTTATCAAGATAAGGCAATTACAGCGTTAGAGAACTTTTTAAATTTTGACAATCGCTCCTATGATGTTGTGATACAGGACCAACAAATTTTATTGATTTATACCTTGGATTCAGGTTATCGCTTTATTTTTATTTACAATGTTCCAATGGAGCGAATAGCTGGAATGAGTTTAGAAAAATTATCTGCATAAATACACTTGAAATTTTTACACTTTTTTGACATATTCTTACAGACAACATATAATATAGTATGACATAATATGATTGTTACAAATAAAGAAATGGAAAAGTTATTTTGGAAAGAATGTGTAAAAATGAAAAATAAACATATATCTTCATACATATACTTTAAAAAGAAGCGCTTTATTTTACTGGTTGGCATAGTCAGTTTTGCAGTTACCATTCTGGTAGTGATAGGAGTTGTTCTGGTAGCAATGGGTTTATTTGATCAAGAAGATTCCATGTCTACTTTAAATCTTGGCAATGTTGAAGTTGAAAAAGCAGAATCGGTGAATCAACAAGAAGCAGAAGAAAGTAATGGTTTTCTATTAGATGTTCCGTATCTTTCACAAGAAGGTGAATATCCTACAGCATGTGAAATTGTGAGTGCGGTTATGGTTCTTTCCTATTATGGATATAATGTATCCATTGATGATTTTATTGATGATTATCTTCCAAAAGCGGATATTTTTGTTGATGCGGAGACAGGACTTTTAACTAGCACAAGTCCTGCACAGGCTTTTATTGGAGATCCCAGGTCTTCCGGAGGATATGGCTGTTATGCTCCGGTTATTGTAAGTGCTTTAAATAATGCGGTTGATAGTACAGCTTTAGCAATTGATACAACCGATACGGATATAGATGCATTGGTCGATAGCTATGTAAAACGTAATATACCTGTATTGTTATGGGCCAGCATTAATTTGGCGCCAACTTCCGTAGGGGATAGTTGGATACTGGAAGATACAGGAGAATGGTTTACATGGACAGCGGGAGAACATTGCATGGTACTGGTAGGAGCAGACCCAAATTATTATTATTTTAATGATCCATACAACAGCAATGGTATTGTAAAATATCATAAAAATTTGGTGACAAAGCGCTGGGAAGAGTTAGGAAAACAATCCGTAGTATTGGTACCAACTGCAATATCTAAATAAAAAAGAGCAGCATGTGCTGCTCTTTTTTATTATGAAATATCATCCAAAGCATTTCGCAGGCTTTTTACAAATGTACCCACAGTTGCTACAGAACTTTTCTGTTCTTGTTCTATCATTTTTACAATGGCGCTGCCAACAATGACACCGTCGCAGTACGTTTTCATCTGTTTCACTTGTTCAGGCGAAGAAATGCCAAAACCAACACAATACGGGATAGAGGCATGTTGTTTTATTGTATCAAAAAAACTGTCAAAATCAGTTTGGAATGTATTTCTGACACCGGTAACGCCGGTAGAGGATACGCAATACAAAAATCCTTTGCTATTTGCCGCAATGGTAGCAATACGGTCTTTAGATGTTGGGGCGACAAGATTAATTGGATATACGCCATGGGCGTAAGCACATTCATCAATTTCGTCATGTTCTTCAAACGGAAGGTCAGGTACAATGACGGCATCAATTCCTGTTTCTTGACATAGGGAAAAGAAACGCTCTACTCCAAAACGATAAATGGTATTGATGTACATCATGAATACCAACGGAATTTCCGTTTTTGTGCGTAGTTTTTTTACCAATTCAAAAATACCTTCCAAAGTAGTTCCGCCCTGTAAGGAGCGCAGGCTTGCTTCTTGAATGATGGGTCCTTCTGCAATTGGGTCAGAGAATGGAACACCTAATTCAATAAGATTAGCTCCTTGACGTTCCATTTCCAATACCAGTTGTTCTGTGGTATCAAAATCAGGGTCACCTGCTGTAATAAAGGTAATCAATGCTTTTTTGTTTTGTTTTTTTAATTCTGCAAACATGCTGTCAATTCTATTCATGAATATCCACCCCTCTGTATCTGGCTACTTGATATACGTCTTTATCTCCACGTCCTGATAGGCATATTACTATAATTTCATTCTGTTTCATGGTTGGAGCAATTTTTCTGGCGGCAGCTACTGCATGGGCAGACTCAATTGCCGGAATAATACCCTCCATACGGGATAAATATTCAAAGGCACAAACAGCTTCTTCATCTGTAATACTTACGTATTCAGCACGTTTGCTGGTGTGTAAGTGAGCATGTTCCGGACCGATGCCGGGATAATCCAAACCGGCAGAAATAGAGTATACGGAATCAATTTGTCCTTCTTCATTTTGAAGGAATAAAGATTTCATACCATGGAAAATTCCTTTGGAGCCTTTTGCCATGGTAGCCGCATGTAAAGCGGTATCCACACCATGACCTGCTGCTTCAGCTCCTATTAAGCGTACAGTTTCATTTGGAATAAAGTCATAAAACATGCCAATGGCATTGGAACCGCCTCCCACACAGGCAACTACACAGTCAGGCAGTTTGTGTTCCATTGCTTCCAATTGGCGTTTTGTTTCCTCACCAATAATTTTTTGGAAGTCTCTCACCATGGTAGGGTATGGGTGAGGACCCATTGCGGAACCGATTAAATAGTATGTATTTTCAACGTTTGCGGTCCAGTCTCGCATGGCTTCGTTTACTGCATCTTTTAAAGTACGGGTACCGCTTTTTACACCGGTTACTTTTGCGCCAAGTAAATTCATACGATATACGTTTAATGCTTGACGTTCTATGTCTTCTTCGCCCATATAGACTTCGCATTCCATACCAAATAGAGCAGCTACCGTAGCGGTTGCAACTCCGTGTTGGCCGGCACCTGTCTCAGCAATTAAACGTTTCTTGCCCATTTTTTTTGCCAATAACGCCTGCCCCAATACATTGTTGATTTTATGGGAACCTGTATGATTCAAATCTTCCCGTTTGATATAAATTTTAGCTCCGCCTAAATCTCTGGTCATTTTTTCTGCATAGTAAAGCATGGAAGGTCTGCCTGCATAGTTGTGATACAGGTCTGTTAATTCTTTTTGAAACTGTGGGTCATTTTTATAAAAATCATATGCTTGTTCCAATTCGTGAACAGCATTCATAACGGTTTCGGGTACGTATTGTCCTCCGAAATCTCCGAATCTGCCTACTTTTTTCTTCATGGATGTACCTCATTTCTGTTTAACAATTTCTAACCAGTTCTATGATTCGTGCAATTTTATTTCTGTCTTTGCAGCCGTCTGTTTCAATGCCGCCGGACAAATCAACACCGTACGGCTGTATTGTTTTTATGCCTTCTACAATATTTTTCGATGTAAGACCACCGGCGAGAAAAAACGGTTTTTCTATTTTTGTTGTTTGGATGATTTCCCAGTTGGCAACTTTACCGCTGCCTCCGTAAGCAACCGTTGTAAAGCTGTCCAACAACAGTTTATCCGCTTGAAATTGATTTGCCATTCGTATTGTTTCTTCATCTTTTACACGAACAGCTTTCCATATTTCATATGACAAATTTTCCTGTTTTAGTGCTTTATGTAATCTATCTATATAGGAGTAATTTTCGTCTCCATGCAGCTGCAGCACATTCAATTGTGCTGTTTGCGCTGCTTGTATCAGGTTATCTATGGGTTCGTTTACAAATACGCCTACACGTTTGATATCCGGATGCAGTTCCTGTCCCAGTGCCATAGCGATGGCAGGGGACACTTGACGTCTGCTTGGTGCAAATACAAAACCTACATAATCGGGCATGAATTCATTCATATATGTCACGTCTTCTAAACGGCGGATACCGCAAAACTTTATTTTGCACTGTTGTTTCATACTTGTTTCCTCAGTGCTGCCATGGTTTCTGCAATATGGCTGCTTCTCATCAGTGTTTCTCCAATCAAAACGGCATCGGCGCCGTGACTGCGTACTGTTTTCATATCCTGATTGGTGGCAATACCGCTTTCTGAGACAATGACGCATTCGTTTGGAATATTAGAAGCGAGCTGTGCGGTTGTTTCTAAAGAGACATCAAACGTTTTTAAATTGCGATTGTTAATGCCTACAATTTGAAATCCAACTTCCAATACACGGTTAAGCTCTTCTTGATTGTGAACCTCTGCTAAGCATTCCAACCCCAAACCGTGAGCGATAGAACGAAATTGCGCTAAGGTTTCTGTGTCTAAAATGGCAGCAATGAGTAGTATTGCATCTGCCCCAATACATTTTGCTTCGTATATCTGATACGGTTCGATGATAAAGTCTTTTCTTAAGATAGGAATAGAAGCAATTTGCTGACGAATTGCAGTTAAATATTGACTGCTGCCCTGAAAATAATGCTCCTCTGTCAATACGGAAATTGCGTTGTTTCCCGCTTTTTCATATTGTAAGGCAATGGATACAGGCTCAAAATCTTGACAAATGAGTCCCTTCGACGGAGATGCTTTTTTTACTTCGGAAATAACAGAAAGCGTATCCTGTTTCAGTGCGTCATAAAGTGAGATACAAGTTCTTGAATCCTGCATTGCAAGTGCTTTCATTTCTTCCAAACCAATTGCGGATTGTTCTTTAAGAAGCTGTTGTTTACGTTTTTCTACAATTTGGTCTAATATCATCATAAACTCCTTTCTATGAAAACAGATTCATTATTTACAAATACTGTGCGGTGACTTGTTTTAATTCTTCCAGTTTTTCCAATGCTTTTCCGCTATCAATGGATTCCTGTGCCAGACGAACGCCTTCTGCCAAAGAGGAGGCTTTGCCTGCTGTGTATAAAGCGCAAGCGGCATTCATTACAACAATATCGCGTTGAGGTCCCTGCTTGCCATTTAACACCGCCAATGTGATTTTTGCATTTTCTTCTGCGGTTCCTCCAATGACTTCGCTTAAATCAACAATAGGAATGTGATAATCTTCAGGGGTAATTTCATATTTGATTAGTTTATTTTCTTGAATTTCGCAAACCGTGGTGTGGCTGGAAATGGTAACCTCATCCAACCCATCATTGCCATGTACAATCATAGCGCCTTTAATGCCTAAATTCATAAGTACCTTTGCCATAGGTTCCATCAGTGCTTCATCATATACGCCAAGTACAATATAATTGGTAAGCGCAGGATTGGCCAAAGGACCAAGAATGTTAAACACTGTACGTACACCCACTTCTCGACGGGAAGGCGCTGCAAATTTCATAGAGCCGTGAAATTTTTGTGCAAACAGAAAACAGATTCCACATTGGTCCAAACAAGTAGCTGCCTGTTCCGGAGTAAGTGAAATGTTTACACCCAGTTGTTCCAGTACGTCTGCGCTTCCACTTTTGCTGGAAACACTGCGATTTCCGTGTTTTGCCACTTTTACTCCCGCGCCTGCAACCACAAAAGATGTGGTTGTGGAAATGTTAAACGTATTTGCCATATCGCCGCCTGTTCCCACAATATCAATTGCATCTGTTCCATTTTCAATGGTAGCAGCCTTTTGACGCATGACTTTTGCAAAACCGGTTAATTCGGAAATAGTTTCTCCTTTCATACGTAATGCAGTGGTAAAGGAGCCGATTTGCGCATCTGTTGCGCCGCCGTTCATAATGCAGTCCATTGCGTCATAAGCTTCTTCCTCTGATAAATCTGTACCTTCTATGATTTTAAAAATATAAGGTTTTAAGGCATTGCGTTGGGCAGGAGGCAATTGATTTTTTTCTGTATGAAGCGGTGTGATTTTCACTTTTGCAACATAATAGAGAAAGTTTTCAATGATTTGCATACCGTCTTTTGTCAAGATGGATTCGGGATGGAATTGAACACCATAGGTTGGATGGGACGTATGGGCAATTGCCATAATTTGATTCGTGTCATCTCTCGCGGTGATTTCAAGGCAAGAGGGAAGGGTGGTCTCATCTACAATTAAAGAATGGTATCTGGCAACCGTAATAGCATCAGACAGATGTTTAAAAACAGGACATTGATTGTTTACCGTAATGGTACTTGCTTTTCCGTGCATCAATTGTTTGGCATGTATAATGTCTCCGCCAAATGCTTGTGCAATGGACTGGTGGCCGAGACATACGCCTAAAATCGGAATGGTTCCGCTGAATTTCTCAATAGCGGCAACAGAGATGCCTGCATCTTTTGGGTAACCGGGGCCGGGAGAGATGATAATTGCTTCCGGCTGCATGTTTTGTATTTGTTCAATAGTAAGTTTGTCATTGCGTATGACAGTAATATCTTCATACAACTGTCCGATTGCCTGATAGAGATTGTAGGTAAAAGAGTCATAATTATCTATTAAAAGAATCATCCTTTATCCCTCCTGTTCAAATTTGACTTGCATCTTTGATTGCATTGATAACTGCCAGCGCTTTCTTTTGTGTTTCTTCATACTCTTTTTTCGGGATAGAGTCGGCTACAATTCCAGCGCCTGCCTGAACATAAGCTTTTTTGTTTTTAAATAGTACGGTACGGATGGCAATGCAGGTGTCAATGTTTCCGTCAAATCCCAAATAACCGACGGTGCCTCCGTATAATCCGCGTCGTTTGTTTTCTAATTGGTCTATCAGCTGCATAGCACGGACTTTTGGGGCGCCTGACAACGTACCTGCCGGCAGAACTGCCAATAATGCATCTAATGCAGTTTTGTCGTCCCTAAGCAATCCCTTCACATCGCTGACCAAATGCATGACTTTGGAGTAACGCTCAACATGCATAAATCCTGTGACTTCCACGGTGCCGAATTTTGAAACTTTGCCAACATCGTTGCGTCCCAAATCAACCAGCATGGTATGTTCGGCACGCTCTTTGGGGTCGTTGAGAAGCTGTTGTTCCAGTTTTTTATCTTCTTCCTCTAAGATGCTTCTTCCAATGGTACCTGCAATTGGTTTTGTGGATACAATTCCTTTTGTGACGTTTACCAACATTTCAGGAGATGCACCTGCAATTTGGTAGTCTTTATGTTTAAAGTAATAGAGATAGGGAGAAGGATTGGCAGCACGAAGCATGCGGTAAACATCAAAAGGTTCCGGTGGATTTTCCACTTCAAAACGCTGTGACAGTACAATTTGAAAAATATCTCCGTTTACAATGTGTTCTTTTGCCTTTATAACCATATCAGTAAATTCTGCTTCCGTTACATTGGAGGTAACTGTGATATCTTTTTTCTCACTACGCGGCTTTGGTGTAGGGATATAGCTGCGAATGATTTCTGCGATTTCGTCAGCACGTTTTTGGCACGTTTCATATTGAGCCGCAGCATCTCCTTTTTGTGAGATATTTAAAATAATCACTACTTTATTGCTTAAGTGGTCGAAGGCAACAATTTCGTCGTATAAGAACAAATGACAATCGGGCATATCTAAGTCATCTTCAGGAGAGCTGGACACAGTTTGCTCCATATAACGAACCGTATCATATGCAAAATATCCGATTAATCCGCCGGTCAGTTTGGGTTTGTTTGGAAAGTTGGGGGAACGATGCTCCTCCATAATATGGGATAAATAAGAAATAGGATTTTCCATATACAGCGTCGCAGTGCTCGTACCTTGCGTATGTGTAATAGTTCCGTTTTTTACCTTAATTTCTGCTTTGGGATGAATACCAATAAAAGAATAACGACCCCATTGCTGAGAATTATCAACGCTTTCTAACATAAAACAGTTTTCTTCTTTGCTTTCCAGCGCATTGTAAATATGAATTGGGGTACATGTGTCTGAGAGAACTTCACAAAACACAGGTGTCACTTTATATTCGTTTAGTAATTCCGTTACTTCATTTAAGGTTGGATATAACATAATAAATTCTCCTTCTTTACTGAAAGATTTTGAAATGATAAAAATAAAAAGAGCCTATCATCCCATATCAAAAGGGACGATAGACTCGTGGTGCCACCCAAATTTAAAACATGCAATTAAAAATCATGTTTCCTCATTACAGATACGCAGCAAATGATATTTGCCTGAATATCCTTTCCTTTAACGCAGGAGATACGGCGGTAACTACTCAGGAAAGTCTGTTTCGTTATGCTCCTCACAAACCCATTCGCACATAGCGTGTGTGTCGACATTCCACCAACCGCCGACTCTCTGAACCACCGTATTATGTGTTACTTACTTTTGCTCTCAGGATTTTACTATTTAATTATGTTCTATTTTTTATTTTACATGATTTTTTTGTAATGTCAATAAAAATTTTTATTTAGAAAAAGTTTTTATGAATATGTTTGTATGAACCAAGCGATGAACATACAGCCATTTTCTTTTTAGTAATAGGAAGTTTACAAAAAACAATCGTTAATGATAAAATAAGAGAAAATAAAAAGATGATATTGAGGTTTTTATGAAAAAAATTGAATTTACCAAGGCAAAGAGAAGCGATATTGATGAAATTGTTGACATGTTTCGGTATACCATAGAAGAGATGAATGAAAATGGAATCCCTCAATGGGATGAAATCTATCCGTGCCGTGATGATTTATTGCATGACATGGAACAACAGGAATTATATGTAGGAAAAATAGAGGGAAAAGCAGCAGTAGCATATGTGTTGAATCAAGAGTGTGATGATGAATATCAAAACGGAACGTGGTTATATCCTGATGCGAATTATTATGTGATACATCGACTATGCGTAAGTTCTCATTTTCAAAAGCAGGGAATTGGTACAAGAACGGTTCAGCATATTGAGGAACAAGCCAAAAATATGGGTGCAGAAACCATTCGTCTGGATGCATTTACATTAAATCCTCATGCCTTAAAATTATATGAAAAACTTGGTTATAAAGAGGTGGGAATTGCTAATTTCAGAAAAGGAAAATTTTATTTAATGGAGAAAGAACTTTCCAGATAAATTACTTTTAGTATAATAATCATTTATTTTACCACTAGAGATATTTAGCCTTTATTTCAATATAACCTACGGAAAACATTTATGTTTAGATAGAATGCGTGAAAGGACAGATAAGATGAATCATAAAGAATCTATCATTCAGCTTTGGTTTACGATGTGGCTGCAAAAAAACGATTTGGGAATTCAGGAGATATTTTCAAAAGATGCAGTATACATAGAAAGCTGGGGCTCCGCATATAGAGGAAATGAAAAAATTAAACTTTGGTTTGATGAATGGAATACCCGCGGAAGTGTCTTGCAATGGGATATCAAACAATATTTTCATAAAGAAAATCAAACTATGGTGGAATGGTTTTTTAAGAACCAAATGAAAAACGGTACGATAGAAATGTTTGATGGAGTTTCTCTTATTCAATGGACACAGGAAAATAAAATTGAGTTTTTAAAAGAATTTGGCTGTAATATAAATCATTATGACCCATATCAGAATGATGTGTCATCATCTTTTAGGAGAGAAAATCCAAGATGGTTTTGATTCGCTGCGCTTTATGACGCAAAAAATCCCCTCCTATATTGTTGTCATACAGGAAGGGAATGCGCATGTATTATAAAATAATTACGCTTTGGCTAAAATTTGTTCCAAATCTTTTTCTGCAGTGGAAATCGGATGGATTTGATAATTTTCCACTAAGAAGTTTAATACATTTGGAGATACAAAGGCAGGAAGTGTAGGACCAAGATAAATATTTTTTATACCTAAGTGAAGCAAAGTCAGTAAAATACATACTGCTTTTTGCTCATACCAGGATAAGACTAAGGTGAGAGGAAATTCGTTTACATCACATGCAAATGCTTCGGACAGTGCCAATGCCACGCGAATGGCACCGTAAGCATCATTGCATTGTCCCATATCCAAAATACGTGGTAAACCTCCAATTTCTCCAATATTAAGGTCGTTAAAACGATATTTTCCACAGGCCAAAGTCAGAATCATAGTGTCTTTTGGCGCTTTCTCTACAAACTCTGTATAGTAATTGCGTCCCGTACGCGCACCATCGCAGCCACCTACCAAGAAGAAATGCTGAATGGCACCATCTTTTACAGCGTCAATCACTTTATCCGCTACAGATAAAACGGTATTCCAGCCAAATCCTGTGGTTACGGTTGTACCTCCGTTGATACCTGTCATGTGCTGCGTTTCCTTATAGCCACCCAATTCCAATGCTTTTTCAATGACAGGAGTAAAATCTTTTTCAGCTCCTATGTGAACCATTTCCGGATAAGCAACAACAGAAGTGGTAAAGATACGGTCTGCATAGCTTTCTTTGACAGGCATAATACAATTGGTTGTAAATAGAACAGGACCGGGGATATTTTTAAATTCTTTTTGCTGATTCTGCCATGCAGTACCAAAGTTGCCTTTTAAATGAGGATACTCTTTTAATTTTGGATATGCATGGCAAGGCAGCATTTCACCATGAGTATAAATGTTAATACCTTTGTCTTTCGTTTGCTCTAACAGTAATGCAAGGTCATGCAAATCATGTCCGGAAACTACAATGAACGGTCCGGGTTCAATGGATAATGGAACCGTTGTAGGTACCGGATTGCCATATGTTTCACGATTGGCACGGTCAAGCAGTTCCATACAAGTTAGGTTGACCTCACCGGTTTCCATCACAATCGGCAGCAATTCTTCCATGCTAAAATCCAAGCTGATGGTTCTTAATGCTTTCAGCATAAAGTGATTTACCGTATCATCTGTATATCCCAATACCATAGCGTGATACGCATATGCTGCAATACCGCGAATACCAAATAAAATTAAGGACTTTAAGGAGCGGATATCTTCATCAGGCTCATTCCAAATTTCTTCTAAGTCATAATCTTTGCCCATACTATGAGCAGCGCAGCAACCGCATTGGGGCAAAAGAGATCGTGTTGCTTCATGTGTTTTGTCAATCTGCCGTTGTACTTGTTCATTGTCAAAGCTGACGTTAGTAACAGTAATAAATAGTCCTTCCAATACAAGCTGATTCAGTTCAGGTGTTACTTTATGCTCTTTTCCTTTTGCGGTAAGAGCAAGGTTTACCAATGCACCGGTTAGTTCATCTTGTAATTGTGCGGTATCAGGTTGTTTGCCGCATACTCCTACTTTGGTACAGCCGTTACAGCCGGCTGTTTGTTCACATTGAAAACAAAACATAGACATCATTCATTTCTCCTTTTTTATTATTTATCGTTAAGCAATCAGTTGGCCGTCTGTAGAGATAACAGCCACTTGCCATGGAATCATTTTTCCGCTTTGCAGCAGAGCGGTTTTTACTGCATTTACAATTCCGCCGCAACAAGGTACCTCCATGCGTACAACAGTTATACTTTGAATTTGATTTTGTTGTATAATTGCTGTCAATTTATCTGTGTAATCCCCTTCATCTAATTTAGGACATCCAATGAGGCAGATTTTCTTTTTCATAAAGTCTGCGTGAAAATTTCCATAAGCAAATGCAGTACAATCAGCTGCAATTAATAAATCTGATTGATGAAAGTAAGGGGCGTTAACTGGAACTAATTTTATTTGTACCGGCCATTGCTGCAATTGAGAGGGAACAGAGGTATACATCGGTTGAGCGAGTTGTTCTGAAGACTTTATCGTTTTTACTTGAGAACCAGGGCAACCGCATGGAGTAGAGGTAACTGCTTTTTGTGATTGTTGTGCAGCGACTACAGCAGCTTCGTTGTATGGCAGCGCTTCACGTATTTCAAATGTAATGGCTCCTGTTGGACAGGTAGGCAAGCAGTCGCCCAAACCGTCGCAGTAGTCATCTCGAAGTAATTTTGCTTTTCCGTTTACCATGCCAATAGCTCCTTCATGGCAAGCAGATACACATAATGAGCATCCTGTGCAAAGTGCTTCTTCGATTTTAATAATTTTTCGTTTCATACCTGGTTTGCTCCTGCTAAATTTATTTTGACTTTCTAATGGCATTGTACTATACTGATAACAATAAATCTGTTGCATTTGCAACGTGGAGATGGTTTTTTGCAAAAATATATTCCATTATTAAAAAAGGTTACACTGTTTGAAAATATAGAAGATTCTGATATGTTGGCTATGTTAAAATGTCTGGGAGCTAGAATTCATTTTTATAAAAAAGATGAAATTCCGCTAATGGTGGGAGATGCTGTCTCTTCTGTCGGAATTGTATTAAGCGGTCAAGCCCATGTTGTTCGTGAGGATATTGATGGAAATCAGATGATTATAACGGAATTGCAGGAATGTGATTTATTTGGAGAAACATTTGCTTGTATCAAAGCAAAACATTGTCCGGTAACTGTGAAGGCAATTACTGATTGTAATATTATGTGGATTGATTACCATAGAGTAATTACTTCTTGTTCATCGGCTTGCAGTTTTCACACAAGATTAATTGGAAATATGTTGCGTTTAATTGCGTTCAAAAATTTGAGGCTGAATCGTAGATTGGAAATATTAGCAAAGCGTTCTATTCGGGAGCGATTGCTGGCGTATTTAGAATTACAGGCAGAAAGTGCTGGAAGCAGAAGTTTTTCAATTCCGTTTGACCGCAACAAATTGGCAGACTATCTTTGTACAGACCGAAGTGCTATGTCGCGTGAATTGGGTAAAATGCGAGATGAAGGAATTTTGAAATTTGAGAAAAATAGATTTACATTGCTGTAATGAGTAAGGGCTATCCATTATGGATAGCCCTTACTCATTACATATTTTGCTTTGCTTGAAACGATTGGTAGATATATAATTCAACAAATTTTTTCCAAGATATATGTTGTTCGTTTTGTGCGCAATTCTCATGATATAGTGAGTTTTAGAGAAGGTATACATGAATAGAAAATTTACCTTCTTACAACTATGACGTCAACAGTTGGAACAATACACTATGAATTAAAGGAGAAAGAAAAATGAACAGTCCTTATATGGGCAGATTTCAAATTACCCAGGCATTTACCTCTGAACATGATGGCTTGGATTTGGTAGGTCAGGACAGCAAACAGATACACAGTACAGTAAACGGAACTGTAATTCATGCTGGTTGGGAAAATCCTGCAGATCATTCCCAAGGCTTCGGTTTGTATGTTTGTATTCGAGTAGGTAACCAAGATTATTACTACGGTCATATGTCACAGATTTATGTTTCTGTAGGCCAAACTGTTAAAATTACGGATATTATCGGTTTAGAGGGTTCTACCGGTTATTCTACAGGTAGTCATTGTCATTATTGCTGCCGTGTTGCAGGAACCAAAACACCACTTGATATTAATGCGATTAGCGGCATTCCAAACGTGGTTGGAGGTGTTTATAATGACGGTGCTTCCGGCGGAACCATTCCGGGTGGTGGCGGTATTTTCGGCGGCACTCCAAATGGTGGAATTTTAAGTGACGCGTTTCAATTGTCTTATCTAAACGGTGGAAATTGGACAATCTTTACAAATCAAGCAATGTCGAATATGGATGGTATCAAAATCCAAGCGACAAGAGTACGCCCATACTACCTTACCTATCGTACACGGAATCAAGGTCAGGGTGATTTTTATCCATATGTCACAAGCTCACAAGATGATTATGCAGGCTCTAATGGAAAACCCATGCAACTACTGCAAATTCAAGCATTTGATAATAATGGAACGAAGTTAACTACAGGTGTAGTAGTCATGTATCGTGTACATGTTGGCGGTAGATGGCTACCATGGGTAAGTAATGCCGACCCTGAATGGATGCAAAGTGTATTTGATAAACATCACTTAGACGGATCATTGGATACAACTTCAGCTGACGCAGGACTTCCTGGACAAAATATTGATGGTGTGGATATTCGCGTTTATGAATGTAATTCTCAAACCGGCGGTAGTTTAGGTGGTTTACTTGATGGTGAGGTCGCGCCCGGTATCGGTTATATGATAGATGGTGGTTGGGAGGACATGGGTACCGGTGTACTTGCAGATCATATAGATGGTTTGAAAATTACAACAAATCCCAGCAAACCATATTATCTATCCTATCAAACATGGAACCAAGGCCAAAGCGGTTTTTATCCGGCTGTTAGCAGCTTGGAAAATGACTATGCAGGTTCTGTTGGAAAACCAATTCAATTAGTAAGTATTAGGGCTTTTAGTAAAGATGGCACAAAGTTAACTTCCGGTGTAATTGTCATGTACCGTGCATTTGTCGGTGGCAGATGGCTGCCGTGGGTAAGTAATGCTGATCCACAGTGGATGCTAAATGTAAAAAATAAATTCAGTTTGGACGGTACGTTGGATACAACGGGATATTATGCAGGAATTGATGGACAAAACATTTCCGGTTTGGAAATTCATATTTTTGAGGATTCATCTTCCAATCCGGGGTCGGGTGATTTCTCAGGCTCAGAAATTAGCTTGGCAACCAGCTATATGTTCGACAATTTATCAAATTGGAATACATTTGATAAAACAGTAACCGCAGACCACATCGATGGTGTAAAAATTCAAACAGATTCTACTCATGGTTTCTATTTGACATACCAAACTTGGAATCAGGGACAAGGTGGATTCTATCCTGAAGTAACCAGTTTGCAGGATGATTATGCAGGCTCTGCAGGTAAGCCAATTCAGTTGTTTAGTATCCATGCATATAAGCAAGATGGTACAAAATTAACAACGGGCGTTGTAATTATGTATCGTGCTTTGGTGAATGGTCGTTGGCTACCGTGGGTAAGTAATGCTGACCCACAATGGATGGACAGCGTAAAAAGTCAGTATAATTTAGACGGTACGCTTGATTATACTTCTTACTATGCAGGTATTGACGGACAAAACATCAGCGGTCTTGAAATTCGTGCATTTGTAGGTACTACCAATGATACACCGATTGAAGGATTGGTTGGACAAGAAGCCCCTCCGGTCTTAAGTTATATGGTAGACAACAATTGGACCAATTTTGATAAGAGTGTAATTCCCGGTCGTTTGGATGGTTTGAAAATTCAAACAGATGCAAATAAACCGTACTATATTACATATCGTACATGGAACCAAGGACAAGGAACTTATTATCCGTTTGTAACAAGCCGTGAAAATGACTATGCAGGTTCTGCAGGCAAACCAATTCAGTTGCTGAGTTTGTATGCGTATAAAAATGACGGTACAAAATTGGTGACAGGTGTAGTAGTCATGTACCGCGTTTATGTGGAAGGTCGTTGGCTGCCATGGGTAAGTAACGCAAATCCGGAATGGATGAGAAGTGTACAGGCGAAATACAACTTAGATGGGTTACTGGACGAAAAAGCTTACTATGCAGGTATCGATGGAAAAAACATTAGTGGCATTGAAGTACGTATTTTTGAAGAAAATAATGCAAATATTCCTGATACACCTCAAACTCCATCAGGCCAATCTAAAATTATAGATGCACCGTTTATTTCACAGATGCCAAATTATCCAACCGGCTGTGAAAGTGTAGCCACGGTTATGGCATTACAGTATGCAGGAGTAAATATTTCTGTTGATACTTTTATTGATAAATATTTACATAAGACAGGCATCATATTTGATCCGAATGAATCATTTGGTGGCAATCCTAGAGGCGAGGGTTATGGCTGTTATTCTCCTGTGATTAAGAAAGCTTTGGATAAATGTTTTGCCGCAGAAGGATTGTCAACTTATTCAGCTACGGAATTGAAAAATGTTTCCTTACAACAACTATGCACAGACTATATAGATAAAGATATTCCGGTTATTCTATGGGCTACTATGAATATGGCTACTCCATACAACGGCAATCGTTGGTACTATAACGGTAAACTAATTCAATGGATTGCACCTGAGCATTGCTTGTTATTGGTTGGCTATGATGATGAACATTATATCTTTAATGATCCGTTGAGAAGTAAGCAAACATATTATAGAAAATCTGCTGTGGAAGCTGCTTATGCTGGCTTGTTTAAACAGGCTGTTGTGATTACCAACAGACGTGTTTAAACAAGCCAGCATAAGCAGCTTCCACAGCAGATTTTCTATAATATGTTTGCTTACTTCTCAACGGATCATTAAAGATATTTATACTTTAGAAGATATTTTTGTAAATTATTATCATACCACAGGACGTTCTCCCTCAACAGAACAGGTTGTAAAAGGTATAACAAATTTCTTAAGAAGTGAAGTATATAACGATTGGCAATGGTACTTCACAACCGGTGCAAATATTGATACCGTTTTTGTTGATATGGTAAAGAGCTATCAATATGATTTAGATTTATATAGTAAATTTTTTAGACATATCCACGCCGATTATGAAGAGAATGGTCAATTGATAACACGGGAACTTCTGTCTGACAGTAAAATTGGTTTAATTGATTTAAGTCATTTTGCAGCTACGTTAGAAGCATATTTAACACCGGGGTTACCAAATCCACCGCATCATTGGGCAAGTTGGGGAGGAGACTTGGCAACAGGCATGGCTGATGTAACTAACCGTTACCATGAAAGTAAAAATTCTACATCCATATACTATGGAAAAATGCTGCAGGAAATAGCAGATATGACAATAGGTGGAAATTCGCAGTGCAATTATACAGATTTCTGCTGTGATTTTGATGCATATAAAATAAGTACATATATTACAGTGAATATGGGCTCATCGTCTCATTATTATCATTTATTTAGTGATGCTTTGAAATGGTACTATGTGTCTAACCAACATTATAAGAAACGTTTTGAGTGGATAGTAGAAGAGTTAGGAAATGCCATAGGGGCAACGCCTTTGTACGAAAATATTAAAAGCTATATGAATGGTACATTGGAAACTGCACCCAAAGTTGGCTTGTTAGCGTTAAGAGGAGGTTCACCTTCACAAGAAGTAAATGATGCTTGTTGTATGGCGTTTAAAAATTATATTCGTTCTATGCTTGGGTTTTAAAACATAAAATCACTATAAAGAAGGAGTACCGGTGTGGTACTCCTTCAATTATTTATCCAATCGTCTATGGTATTCATAAAACCAACGATTACCCAAATCTTTGAACCCCCAAGGATTATCTATATTTTTTGAAACCCAACTGTTATAGATGGTTTCGTCCAGATAATATTCTACAGTAGAATAATAAGCTTCGTCTTCATCAAGAAATAAAAACATTATTGTATTGTCATAAGCCGTAATCGATGCTATTTTGAGGTTATAATAGAGATTCTTAATTGTTTGTTGTTCTTCAGGAGAAAAAAGTTTTAAATCCTCATTGCGATTGTTAAGGTCAGGAGTAAGAAAAACATACCCAGCACTATAGGAGGTTTTCTCTTCCAGCATAGGTTTATTTGCTAGAACAATTTGTACCACTTGATTAAATAAAGGCGTATTATTCTCAAATAGTTCAATTACTTCTTCTCTGGAATATCGTTTTGGCGTATAAGGATCATAATATTTTTTAGGAATACTCATATATATTGTAATACCTAAGACAATAGCTAAAAATAAAGCGAGGATTATCATAATAATATTTGTAATATTTATTTTTTTCAACATCATCACTCTTTCTCATATAACGAAGATATCACTTTTTATTTATACGGTATTATGATTAGATTGATTATACTACCAAATATTAGAAATTAAAATAGTAATTGTATATTTTGTTAGTAAGAATTCCTCTGAAATTTTACAGAATTACTTCAAATTAGAGTGAATTTACTCTATACTATTTTTATTGAAAGGAAGAAACCAAAACTGCTCCCTTTTTTCCGGAATCGGAGATGGTCGGAATCACAATGCTTTTTGAACCATCCTGATTGTCTAGATAATGGGTATCTTCGTTTTCTGTATCAACAAGGGTTGTAATGGAGTTACCGGATAAATGAATTGGTTCGCAATTATGATTGAAAAATGATTGCTTGCCATTTTTCTCGGCGATAACCAATTCTTGATTGAAATATATGGAATCATATGGTTGAGAAATAATGGATTGAGATTGAGAATCAAATAAATAATATTTATTATTTTGCTGTACAACATAATGTGTGGCATTTAATGCTTTTACAGATTGATAATTGAAAGGTACGACAAGATTTCCATTGTAATCATATGCACCCATATTTCCGGAATTGTTTTTTATGGTATATATTCCAAATTGCGGGTAATTATTAAAGCTATTATCATCTTGGTGTTCAAAACTAGCAATTTGATGATAATTTTCATCGTATAAAGTAATGGAAATATCTTTATCATATTGTTTCAGGTTATTTTGAGCTTCACAATATAGATATAACTTATCGTTAAATGAAAATGTATGAATATAATCGTACTTAAAATCAATTAAAATCTCATTATCCAGTGTTACTACACCTTTTTTATGATCCTTTTTTGCGATAACATTTTTATCTGGAAGTATTGTTAAAAATTCATAATTACATCCTTCCAGAAATTTTTCTCCATTTATGTTCATCAGATAATCTGTATAGGGAGTTTTATCTTGTACTGTGAACCATTCAAAGCTATTATCTGTGTTATTGGAGGCTCTACTTAATATATTATAGTCAAAGGGAATTATAATATTACCTTCCCAATCGATGATACCATATGTATTATCCTGTGTTGTTAATAAAAGATAATTTCCAAAAGGCATTATATTTTTGTAGTCGGATGAAAGTATTTTATTACCGTCTTTATTATATATATTGGCTGAAGCATGTACAGAGTCATAAGAAGATTGAGTATATGCAAAAAATTGACCATTATGTTCTACCAAATACGCACTCTCTTTATCATTACAAGGGGCTTTTGCGATTAGTGTTCCATTATCATCATAAAATCTAGTTTCTTGCTTTTGGTAATCTTTTAATCTATAAAATTGGTCAATATATATTTCAAAAAAAATATCACTTTCTAAAGGATAAACTATATTGCCTTGTAAATCAATAAGACCATTTTTTATGATCACATTTCCATTATCATCGTATTCTTCAGTGTAAACAGATAAGGTATTTCCTGTGGAACAGTTAGCAAAATTAGGTTCGGTAACATAGGCACCTAAGGGAGCAATTAGTTGATAAGTTGTGCCATCAAAACTATAGATAGCACTTTTATCACCTTTTTCTGCAATGACAAAGTTACCAAGTATTTGCATATCATCGTATTCGGGTTCAATAGCAGTAGTCACTTGTAACTGAATAGGAGATTGGGATGTTTGTGTACTGTTACAACCTGCAAGAAACAGAAAAGAGAAACATAGGACAAACAAACTAAATATATATTTTTTCATATGAAAGTCTACTCCTTAAAGAAATTTTGAATAAATGCATAAATTTATTATAATACCAAATATTAGAAAAATAAGTAATAATTTCATATAAATAGTATAACAAAAATATTTAACTGTTTTAAAGTGTCCCAAAATAGTTATTAAAACATTTTGTGAAAAATAGTGGAATCCATGATGAATGTAATTTGTTAATTAGAGAATGCAGCTCAATACATTATTATGCTCAAAATAGTACTTTAGTTGAACGGGTGAACTATTTCTTACTCATAAATCAAACCTAGTGAAGCGATTAAAAGTTTTATAGCCAAAAGAAAAAACTAAGTGGGCTATTACACGACTCACCTAGGTTTTTCTTGATTGAGGGGGATACTCTATATAAAACATACTTAAAAGTGATAATTATATATGTCAGATTTGAGATAAACATTTATATTTTGCTTTATAATATCTTATATAGAGTTACATAAATAAATGGATAAATAGATCACAATATTCTTGAGCGATTTCTTTTGTTGTTTTGTCAGTATCTAAAAAATCAATTACAGACATAAAACCAGTAGCAGCAAAAGTTAATTGAACTTCATTATATTTAATTTGCAAATAGTTTAATTTTTTTACCAGTAATAGTTTAAACGTATTTACCAATTTCATAATAAAACTATTGCTACCTTGAGAACCACATAGTATTAGAAAAGTAGAATAGTTTTCTTTAAAAAAAGAGATAATACATTTCATTGCTTCAAAATGTTCTGATGAAGAAAAAGAGCAACGGATATGTTGTTTATATAACTTTTCAAATTGATATAGAAATTCATTTTCAATATCAATGACCAATTGTTCAATATTATCAAAATAGATATAAAATGTGCTTCGCGCAATACCAGCTGCTTCTGCTAATTTACGAACATTTATGGTAGTAGCATCCTGAGCAGCAACCAAAGAAAGATAAGTAAGATGAATTTTGTCTCGAATATCTTGCTGTTTCAACTTTTCATACCTCTCCACTCTATAATTGTTATTTGTTCATTTTACATAAAAACAATCTGTATTATTTTCTTTTAAAGAAAAATAAGGTTATTTGAAAATTTTTAACCAATAATCCGTGAAAAGATAAAACAATAATATCTATATTTTATGCTATAATATTAAAAATAAATATTTAGAAATAGTGGTGGTTTTTTGAAGGATCAACATTTAGAAACAGAAATGAATCAATATTGGACAGAACGTTCCAAAAGTTATAGCGAGCAAAATAGAGCACAGATTGAAAATGAAAAACGATATGAATGGGAAAAGATGATTTTAAAATATGCTCCTCAAAAGGAGTGCTTACATATTTTAGATATAGGTACAGGACCGGGTTTTTTTGCGATTATATTGGCACAAAAAGGGCATCATGTAACTGCGGTAGATTTAACAAGAGATATGTTGAATCAAGCAAAAGAAAATGCAGATTATTACAACGTGAAAATAGAGTTTAAATTATTAGAAAATCAATTTCTGCCTTTTCCGGATAATACATTTGATCTGGTCGTCTCACGTGACGTGACTTGGATGTTGCAAGATGCAGAAGAAGTTTTAAAAGAATGGTACCGTGTTACTAAAAAAGGCGGAAAAGTTTTATACTTTGATGCGAACTGGTATTATTATTTATTTAATGAAACTGAAAAAAAGAAACATTTAGAAAACCAAAAGATGGTTCAAGAAAAAGGAGGATTTATCTATAAGAAATCAAAAATTATGGAAAATTTAGCAAAGGTATTGCCATTATCACAAGTGTTTCGACCTGATTGGGATAAAGAAATATTGCCAACATTGGGATACCATAATGTGATGACGGTTTCCAACATTAATTCCATTGTATATACCGAAAAAGAGCAGCTACAATATGTAAGTAAACCGGAGTTTTTAGTGGTAGCTGAAAAATAATATTACTTTTAAAAAGACTGTTCTCTGTTGTTAGATAGAGAACAGTCTTTTTTATCTTTTGACAGTTATTGATAAAATTCAGTCAATATACTCAGACATTTTATAATTATGTGTTTTTGCCGGTTACCTTAATAATGTTATAATAAGAACACTTTATATATGTTTTATTATTGTGATTTGGGGGAGAACAATTATGCAAAATCAACAATTACAAACAGATTATACAGAGGATATGGTAGGTTACTGGAAAGAGCGTTCACATACTTATAGTACAGATAACCGCAGTCAATTAGAAAATGAGAAAAAGGCTGTATGGGAGAATTTAATTTTATCTAATGCAACACAAGAAAAACAATTAAAGATTCTTGATGTGGGAACAGGTCCCGGCTTTTTTGCAGTGTTGCTTGCCCAAAAAGGACATCACGTTACAGCAGTGGATGTGAGTGCTGATATGCTGGAACGTGCAAAAGAAAATTTAGATCATTATCAGGTGCATGCAGACTTAAGATTATTGGATGGAAACGATTTACCTTTTTCAGATAATACATTCGATTTGGTAATTTCGCGAGATGTAACATGGACACTTCAACAACCGGAAGAAACACTTTTGGAGTGGAAACGTGTAGTAAAGCCGGGTGGACAAGTTTTGTATTTTGATGCAAACTGGTACTACCACCTATATGATGAGGAATGGATGAAATTGCACCTTGAAAATGAAGAGATAAAAAGCCAAAATGGGCTTCCGATTCACGATAAGGGAAGGGTAATGGAGGATATTGCAAGAGAACTGCCAATGTCTAAAAGATTGAGACCAGTATGGGACTTAGAAGAATTACCTCAGTTGGGTTTTCGGAATGTAAAAGCTTTGAAAAATCTGAATTCGGTTATTTATACAGAAGAGGAACAATTAAAATATAAAAGCAAACCGGAATTTCTGGTAATAGCTGAAAAATAGAGGAAGGGAACTTTAAGACAATCAATGATTAAAAAAGGTATTTTACGTATTGTAAATATTGTTATTGTATTAATTGGTATTACCTTTTTATCTTTTTCTCTCTTGTATTTGGCACCAGGCGATCCGGCCGAAACGTATATACGTGGCGGTGACGGAAATGCAGGTACGGTTTCGGAAGAAGCCATTCAAGCACAGAGGGAAAAGTGGGGATTGGATAAACCTTTCTTTGTACAATATTTTAATTGGCTAGGTAATATTTTAAGAGGCAATTTTGGAGAATCTTATACTACCAATCGACCCGTACTCCAGGAGATTGGCTCTAAAATAGGTCCTACTTTAATTTTATCTGTTGCAGCTTTATTTGTTACCTTATTAATTTCAATTCCGTTGGGTGTGCTGTGCGCGCTTCATAAAGACAGACTGCTAGATAATGTTTGCAGGATATTTTCTTTTATTGGAATTGCGGCACCATCTTTCTTATTATCATTACTATTGCTTTATTTTTTTGCAATTCAATTAAACTGGTTTCCGGTAGTAAGCAAAGGAGGAATTCAAGGTTTAATTTTACCTGTAACAGTATTAACCATACAGTGTTCGGCAAAATTTATCCGCCAGGTTAGATCTATTGTTCTAGAGCAAATGAATCAAGAATATGTACGTGGCGCTATTGCGCGAGGGGTTTCTAAATCTAAAATATTATTCTCGCATATTTTGCGTAATGCGTGGCTACCGATTGTTACATTAATCGGTATTTATTTTGGTGTTTTCCTAAGTGGCGCAGCCATTGTTGAAACTATTTTTTCATGGCAAGGTATTGGACAGCTGGCTGTAGAAGCTGTAGGCAGAAAAGACTACCCTGTAATACAAGCGATTATTTTATGGCTTGGTGTTATATATGTCGCTGTAAACTTTTTGGTGGATCTCTCTTACTCTCTTCTCGATCCGCGTGTGCGGATTGGAAAGGGGGGGAATAAATGAGTTACCTTGTAAAATCACGCAGAAAAAAAGAGAAAAAAAAGAAACCTCAAGTATTTCTGTATATTATGATAGCGTGCATTATTACTTTATTTCTGGTAGCTATTTTAGCACCGGTAATTGCTCCGAATGATCCGTATAAAACAGACCTAATGAATCAGCTGCAGGGACCGTCAGAACAATATCCGTTTGGTACTGATAATTTAGGACGTTGCATTTTATCTCGGCTATTATATGGTGCTACTACTTCTATTTTTTCCAGTTTAGGAATTACTGCTATTGTATTTATAATAGGCACTGTATTGGGAATTATTGCAGGTTATTTCGGTGGTGTATTTGATATTGTTATTTCTAAAATTACCACTATTTTTCAGGCGTTTCCGCGTTTGATTTTTGCTATTGCAATAGCAGGTGTTTTAGGAATTGGAATTGGTAACACCATATTGGCTTTATGTGCTATGTGTTGGACAGAATATGCCAGGTTATCGCGTAGTTTGGTATTGTCTGTAAAAGGACGGACCTATATAAAAGCAGCAAGAGTTTGCGGCGAAAATCATTTTACAATATTGGTAAAACATATATTTCCCAATATTTTCCCATCATTAATTATTACATCTATGTTGAATATAGGTGCTATGCTCATGGAGGTATCTGCCCTTTCTTATCTGGGATTAGGCGTGAAAACCCCAATGGCAGAATGGGGAGATATGATGAATTTAGGCAAAGCATATTTACAAACAAATCCTTGGCTAGTTTTTATTCCGGGTATTGCAATTTTTGTCACGGTAGTAATTTTTAATTTATTTGGAGAAAAATTGAGAGATGCTTTGGATTTAAAATAATTTTATGGAGGAAACTTTATTATGAAAAAAGTAGTTTCGTTATGTTTGGCAGCTGTTTTGGCAGCCGGAATTTTAGCAGGTTGTGGTTCAGGAGGGACTTCGGAGGAAAATACAGGTACTGCTTCCACATCACAAACAGCAGGCGTTTCCAGTATGGTGTTTGCTGACACACAATCGCCAACCAATTTAGATTGCGCAGTTGGCTGGAATGGTTGGTATACCTCTCGTTACGGTATTACAGAAACATTATTCAAATTAGATAAGGATATGAAAGCAACACCTTGGCTTGCCAAATCATGTGAATCTGTAGACGATACTACATGGAAAATCACTTTAAGAGATGATGTGACATTTCAAAATGGCAAGAAAATGACCGCTCAATCTGTTATTGATTCTTGGAATCGTACCATGGGGATTAATACAAGATTAAATGAATTATTGTTTATCGATTCTATGACAGCGGATAGTGAAACAGTTCTAACAGTAAAAACAACAAAACCAGTGCCTGCCTTTGAATCAAATTTATGCGATCCTATTGCAAGTATTGTGGATGTAAATGCAGGAACAAATCCGGAAACCAATCCGGTAGGTACAGGTCCATATATGGCTGTAAACTATGATGTGAAAAAACAATGTAATGTAAAACGCTATGATGGTTATTGGGGAGGAACTCCTAAACTGGAAACTGCTACCTTTAATATTATTGCAGATACCAGTGCTTTGGCTATGGCGCAACAGTCAGGAGAAAGTGATGTATCATTAACTATTCCATCTACAAGCTTATCTTTATTTGAAAACAATGCTAACTATGTAGTTGATGGTGCAACCGGTTCTCGTGGTCAAGTTATGTTTATTAACTTTAAAAATGAATTCTTACAAGATATTAATGTTCGCAAAGCGTTAAGTATGTGCATTGATAAAGATAGTTATGCTAATGGATTAAATAAGGGGGTATCTGAACCGGCAAATGGTTTGTTCCCGGATTCATTTGACTTTGGCGGTAAAGATTTAAAAGGGTATTCATATGATTTGGAAGGCGCTAAAAAATTATTAGATGAAGCAGGTTATAAGGATACAAATGGAGATGGTATTGTAGAAAAGAATGGCAAACCACTTTCATTACGCATTTGTACTTATAGCACGAAAGCAGAATTGCCGGTATTTAGCCAAGCTTTGGCAGATGCAGCAAAACAAGTTGGTATTGATATTCAAATTGAAATAGAAGCTTATGACGCAATTGTTGACCGTCAGGAAAACGGCAATTTTGATTTAATGTTAATTAGCTTTACCATGTGTCCTGAAGGTGACCCTCAATATTTCTGTGACCTTGCATTTAAAACCAACGGAAGCAGTAATTATGGCCACTATTCAAATGCTGAAGTAGATGCTTTAATTGATCAATTGGATCAAGAATTTGATCAAGAAAAACGTGTTTCTTTAGCAAAAGAAATTCAGCAGAAAATTTTAGATGATGCAGGATTTATTGTATTTGGTCATGCTAAATTCACCAATGTTTTAAAATCATCTGTAAGCGGTTGTGAAACCAATCCTTCTGAGTATTATTTGATTACAGCTGAAACTACGATGTCAAAAGCATAAAAGGTTTTTACAATATGAAGTTATTGAATGTTGATTCTTTAAGCGTTTCTTATTCTAATATCCCCACTGTAAAAGATGTCAGTTTTTCTATTAGACCGGGTGAAATTGTTGGTTTAGTGGGAGAAAGCGGTTGTGGTAAAAGTACTTTGCTGCGCGCCCTGATGATGTTAATGGAGGAAAATTGTCAGATTGATAAAGGATCTATTTTCTTTGAAGAAACCGATTTGACAAAGTTATCTGAAAAAGAACTCCGGTTACTTCGCGGAAAAGATATTGTGATGATTTTTCAGAATGCAGCCTTGGCAAGTAATCCCCTTCATAAGATTGGACATCAGTTTTATGAAACCATTACGAGTCATTCAGGAAAAATACCCAAAAAAGAATGTTATGCAAAGGCGGAAGAAATCCTTCAAAAGTTAAAATTTAAAGAACCAAAGCGTATTTTAAATAGCTATCCGTTTGAATTGTCCGGTGGTATGAATCAGAGGGTGGCTTTGGCATTGGCAATGTTAATGAATCCAAAACTCATATTGGCCGATGAACCTACCAGCGCATTGGATGTTACTGTACAAGCACAAGTCATAAAACAAATGCGCCAATTGCGAGAAATATATCATACCGCTATGTTAGTAGTAACTCATAATATGGGGGTAGTAGCACAGCTATGTGATACAGTAGGTGTATTGTATGCCGGTAGAATTGTAGAGTGGGGCAGTGTAGAAGATATTTTGGAGCATCCAAAGCATCCTTACACACAAGCGCTTATTTCTTCTATACCGGAGATGAACGGTGAAGATCCAACCGGAATTCCGGGCGCTCCGAAAGAGTTTACAAAAGAAGAAACTGGTTGTGCTTTTGCTCCCCGCTGCACGAAAGCAAAAGAAAATTGTGTATGTACGGTGCCGGAAAAGGTTGTACTTTCTGATGAGCATTGGGCTTTGTGTCCTTATTGCCGGGAGGAGTGAATTTTGTATGGCGTTGTTGGAAGTAGAAAATCTTTATAAAGAATTCTATAAAGATAAGAGGAAATTTGCAGCAGTAGATCATATTCATTTTTCCATTCGTGAAGGTGAGTGCTTAGGACTTGTAGGAGAAAGCGGCTGTGGAAAAAGTACAACAGCTTCCTTAATTGCAGGATTATTAAAACCGGATAAAGGAACCTTCCGATTTTTAGGAGAAGAACTTACAAAATCTTCGTCAAGACGTATTCGTAAACATATTCAAATGATTTTTCAGAATCCAATGGATTCTTTTGACCCGCGCTATAACTTGCTTTCTAGCGTACAGCAAGGTTTGCGATATGTAGAAAAATGTGATAAAAAAGAGCTGGAACATCGCGCGCAAGAGGCAATTTCCTTTGTTGGTTTAAAGGAAAGTTATTACAAAAAGCCAATTCACCAATTAAGCGGTGGAGAATGTCAGAGAGCGGCAATTGCTCGCGCAATTATTGGACATCCTAAACTGTTAATTTGTGATGAAGCGACCAGTGCGCTCGACGTTTCTGTACAGGCGCAAATCATTTCTTTATTAAAAAAGTTGAAACAAGAAAAAGGTATGTCCAGTCTTTTTATTACGCATGATTTAACGCTTGCATCGGTTATGTGCGATAGATTGGCAGTAATGTATTGCGGCAAGATTGTGGAGTACGGAGATGCAAAAGAAATTATATCAAATCCAAAACATCCATATACACAACTGTTATTGCAGAGTGTATTACCAGCCAAAATAGATAAAACGTTTGAGATTGCTGATTATGAGAGTTTGCGGGAACCTCACACCGGAGGATGCGATTTTTATGAATATTGTTCTAAGGCTTGTGCTCAATGTAAACATGAGATGCCTGAAATGAATTTGTGTGATAACCGAGAAGTTGCCTGCTTTTGTATAAAATAAAAAAACGGTATCTGTCATATATGGCAGATACCGTTTTTGTTTTTGTTATAATATTTTTAATGTTGTAAAAACAAAATCCCTTATGTCAAAGACATAAGGGATTTTCATTCTGGTGGAAACAACAGGGCTCGAACCTGTGACCCTCTGCTTGTAAGGCAGATGCTCTCCCAGCTGAGCTATGCTTCCATTTAGTTGGACTGTTACCTGTTCAGCAACTAAAAGATATTATAAAAGATATTGTATAAAAAGTCAACCTTTTTTTATAGTTAAATATTATTTTTAGAAATTTATTAATTTAGAAAAATTTTTTTTGAAAAAAAGTTCAAAACCTCTTATTTTTATGGTATGATTTGTACATAAATTTAAGAATTACTATCACCGTTCCAATATACGTTTTATTCTAAGGAGAGATAAAGTTTTATGGAAAAAATTAAGATTGGTATTTTAGGATATGGAAATTTAGGCAGAGGTGTTGAATTGTCTGTCAGTCAGAATCCAGATATGGAATTGGTAGGTGTTTTTACTCGCAGGGATCCTTCTCAGATTACACTGAATACAAAGGGGGCTGTTGCGTATCATATTGACCAAGTGTCTGAAATGAGAGATAAAATAGATGTATTAATCTTATGCGGTGGCAGTGCAACAGATTTACCTGTACAAACTCCTGAATTTACCAGATACTTTAATACAATTGACAGCTTTGATACCCATGCAAATATTCCGGGGCATTACGCAACGGTCGATGCGATTGCAAAGGCTTCAAATAAAGTTTCCATTATTTCAGTTGGCTGGGATCCGGGTGTGTTTTCTTTAAACAGAATGTATGCAGGTGCTATTTTACCTGACGGAAAAGATTATACATTTTGGGGCAAAGGTGTTAGTCAAGGGCATTCAGATGCGATTCGCAGAATTGAAGGTGTACAGGATGCCAAACAATATACGATTCCTGTACCGGAAGCTTTAGATACTGTCAGAAGCGGAAAGCAGCCGGAGTTGACTACAAGAGAAAAACATACAAGAGAATGTTTTGTTGTTGCCAAAGAAGGTGCTGATTTAAAGCAAATAGAAGAAGCAATTAAAACTATGCCAAAATATTTTGCTGATTATGATACAACTGTGCACTTTATTTCCCAAGAGGAATTAAATGAAAAGCATAGTGGCATCCCGCATGGTGGATTTGTAATTCGTACCGGAGTAACCGGTAAGAATTTAGAACATCATCATGTGATTGAATATTCTATCAAATTAGACTCTAATCCCGAATTTACCGCTAGCGTATTGGTAGCATATGCACGTGCTGCATATCGTTTATCAAAAGAGGGAAACTACGGAGCAAAAACGGTATTGGATATTCCTCCGGCTTACTTATCCATAAAATCAGGTGCAGAGTTAAGGGCAGAGTTACTATAAGAAAATTACAATATATACAAAATACAAATATTTGTTTCAAAAGTCTATCTTTTTGCAAAAGATAGACTTTTTTTTGTCATAGTGTTAGAATTTATGTAATGGAGTAATAGGAGATGTGATAGAAAATTCTCTATTATAAAAGGGAATAATTGTAATAAATCTTGCAAACTTTCACATCAAGACCTTTGTTGTTATGGTAGAAAAGTTTGCGTTTTTATTCTTTTCTTATTACTTAGAATTGATAATATGCAATATAGGAGGAAAATGAATGAGAATGACTAAGAGAGCAGCTGCTTGTTTTCTCATACTGGTTATGGTACTAAGCTTGATACCACAAGCAGTGTTTGCAAAAGAGGTGTTGGTTTCGCCGTTGCACTATGAAATGAGCCAGCGAATACATGATGATAAGATGGCGGCAACAATATGCTTGGAATTTGATAAAACGAACGCTGTGGAGTTGGAAAAGGTAATATTACCAGATGGTACAGAACAGATTAACGATTTAACTATTGTAAATTATGACGTTTTTGAAAATGGGGTATATGATTTTATTGTAGAGTATACGCTGGACAGTGTGAAACAAGAAGAAACGATACCTGTTGAAGTAGTTGAATTAGATAAGAAAACTACAATTAATACCGCAGTGAAATCAAGTAAAGAGGCGTTAGACACTACCTTTCAACTAAAGGGTGCAACTTTTTTTGACGGTAGTCCGATGTGGGGCACAACACAAACATTAATTGACCATAAAGGTGTTGAAGTTCCATATGATGGCTGGCAATTAATGCAGTTGGATATTGAAATTCCATATCAAGAAAAATTAGAAGTAACAAGCATCCAACCTGCAGTAGAATCTTTATATCCAGAATATTCTATGATTGAAAAAGATGATAAAAATTCTAAATGGACGTATTCTTTTTTCTTTAAAGAGAATGGAAATTACAATTTTACCATTAACTATTCTTTAGATAGTGCAAATTATTCAACAGATGTTTCGTATAATGTTGAAGGTTTGGTTTCTATTAAAGATATCGCTATGCGAAGACATTTAATAAACACTTATGGAGAGTTTTCAGGATTAAGTTATCAAGGTGGTCAATACGTTACCAAAGATATGTTAGCAAAAACTTTATACGATCCATGGGGCAATATTGTGTATGATTTTGGAAAAGATGGAGACAATGGCTCAACGGCTCAATACACAACATCATTAGATGGTTTACAATATCTAACCAACATTCATGGTATGTATTTATATGATTGTGCCAGGTTAGCAAAAGGAGAAACAATTGAACCTATCACCCAAGGTTATTATCCAAACATGAAGTTATTTCGTCTTACGAATATTACTGACTCCAGCAACAACATGCCAGAGGGCGCATATAGTCCGGAGCAAATTGCTGCATGTATAAAGAATATGCCTAATTTATATGAATTATCTATTAGTGGCACAGGATTTAAGGATTTACCGGTGATAGGTGAACTTAATGGCGAGCTTGGTTATTTAGAAGCGGATTACAATGAAATTGAATCTATAGAAGGTATAGAGAAACATCCGGAAATTTACTCTATTAGTTTGGGGATTAATAAGATAAAATCTCTTGAACCTTTAAGAAAAGCAAATTTGAGCAATATCACTTTTATGGATTTAGGTGGTAATCAAATCTTTGATTTAAGTCCTATGCAAAACACTTTGCCGAAAACCATCATTGCAGGTCAAAGATTTGGCGCAAGAAGACAACAGATTGCCTATAGCCAAACGGTTATCGCTAGCTTAAAAAATGATATCTATGAAATTGAGTTACCAATGCCTATTGATATTGATGGTACGTTAACTAATACAGCTAAAGTCACAGTTATATTTGAAGATGGAAATTCAAAGGAATATAGCACAACTATATTAGGTGGAAAAACATATATTTCTATTCCCAAAAATGATGTAGATAGCAATAAAGAGAATCCGTTCGAAAATGCAAAATTTACATTTAATTTTGATAATCTGAATGGCAGTGATTCGAGAACAAAAGGATGGTTTACCGGAACGGTTACTTTTAAAGTAAGTCCGGTTGCTGAAACTTACCGAGTAATCTATGATTTTGTAAGTGGAACAAGAGGAAAAGGGCTTCCCAGTGAAGTTACAGATTTACTCCCAATCGATTCCGCAAAATATGAAGAAGGTTCTACAATCACTGCAATTCAACCGGATGCAACAGAAGTGGTTGTTTCAGACGGCGTGTGGACCTTTAAAGGATATGACGCTGACAGCAAAGTAGCAAACGCAGCAAATGCAGATAAAGACAGAAATGTGAAGTTTACTGGAACATGGGAGTTCAAGAAAAATGAATACCGAGTAATCTATGATTTTGTAAGCGGAACAAGGGGAAAAGGACTTCCCAGTGAAGTTACAGATTTACTCCCAATCGATTCCGCAAAATATGAAGAAGGTTCTACAATCACTGCAATTCAGCCGGATGCAACAGAAGTAGTTGTTTCAGACGGCGTGTGGACATTTAAAGGATATGACGCTGACAGTAAAGTAGCAAACGCAGCAAATGCAGATAAAGACAGAAATGTGAAGTTTGTGGGTACTTGGGAATTTAAGTTAAATGCCGGCGTTATCAATCATATTCCAACCATCAATGCAAGTGATAAGACAATTACTGTTGGTGATGAGTTTAATCCTCTTAAAGATGTAACTGCAACAGATAAGGAAGATGGAGATATTGCGTTGACAATAGAAAATGTGATTGAAAATGGAGTGGATACAAGTAAAGTTGGAGTGTATGAAGTTATCTATAAAGTCACAGATAGCCAAGGTGCTTCATCAATTAAGACTATCTATGTAACAGTTAATCCAAAAATGGAAGTGCTTAATCATATCCCAACAATCAACGCAAACGATAAAACACTTACAGTTGGAGATGAATTTGATCCATTTCAAGATGTAACGGCAATGGATGAGGAAGATGGAAATCTTACTTCAAATATTGAAATATTAAATAATACGGTTGATACATCCAAAGCAGGCACATATGAAGTAACCTATAAAGTAACAGACAGCAAAGGTGCGTCGACTATAAAGACTATCAAAGTAAATGTGATAGAAGAAGGAATCATGGTGGATCCGGATCAGTCAGATCATAATCAGACATCGGATAAGGATAAAACAGAAGAGATACATAATATAGAAACCGGAGATAACACAAATTTTATACTTTTAGGAGTACTATTTATCTTTTCCGGTATTGGTATCTATGTATTCGTTAGAAAATATTTTCTAAGCAATTTGAAATAATCTATTTTAGGAAAAGAGAGAATATTTATGTTGAAAAAGAAATTTGCAATGTTTATAGCTGTAGTGTTTACAGTATTTTCATGCAGTAGCTTATTGATATCTGTTCAGGCAAAAGAAAGTTTACAAGAAAGTAATGCAAGTGTACAGTATATTCATCTGAATACTCATAGCGGTGATGATAACAATGATGGATTGAGTGCTGAAAAAAGTGTACGCTCCTTTGAAAAGGCAAAATCTCTGATTAATGATGGAGATATCATCTTGATTGATAGTTATATTACAATTACCCAAGATGAAACTTGGGACTTAACAGACAAGCCAAACTCAAAAATTCAAAGGAATACTGCTAGAAATATGATTGAGATAGAAGGGAAACATACTCTTACATTAAATCATGTTGTAATAGATGGAACACATTACGGGGGAGATAACTCAAATAATCTATCTATTATCAGTTTAGGAAAAACAGCAGGTAAAGAAGAAAATGGAGCAACTCTTATATTAAATAAAGGAACCATTCTAGAAAATAATAATAACAGATTAAATGGTGGAGCGATTAGTGGATATAGTTACAATACAGTTATTATGAATGAGAATAGTATCATACGTAATAATGGTATTTCAAATCCTTGCGCTGATTTTGGCGGTGCAATTTGTTTAGAGAACCATGGTCAATTTATTATGAATGGAGGAGTGATTGAAAACAACCATGCAGTGCGAGGCGGTGGTGTATGTCTAATTGCATCTTCTATGGTGATGAATGGAGGAGAAATAAAAAATAATACTGCCAACAGTAGTTCCGGCTATCTTGGACATTACGGTGGTGGAATTTATTTGTCCAATTATCAGGATTGGGCTAGTGTAGGTGGAGATCACTCGCGTGATATTGCAGGTCCGGCTAGTCTTACAATCAATGATGGTGTGATTTCGGGTAACCAAGCTACTTACCGAAAAGGCGGAGATAATGGTTTGGGAGGTGCAATTGCTACATTCCCGAGATACGATGTAGGATATGAGTCGGATCCTGTGATTACGATTGATATTAACGGAGGAGAAATATTTGGAAATGAAGCTGTTAATGGCGGCGCTATCTCAGCATATTTTTCGGCTGTACAATTAGATATCTCAAATACAGAGGTTTATAATAACCAGGCTCTTTCACAAGGGGGAGCAATCTATGGTGTATTTAATACGAAGATTAATTTAACAGACACTACCATTGCATCTAATAAGGCAAAAATTGGAGGAGGTATTTACCTTCATTCCTCAGAAATGAATATGAATTCCGGTGAAATTTCTAATAATGAAGCAATTTCCAACGGAGGCGGAATCTATATAGATAATGGGGTTTGGAACAATAAATCTGCCCAGTGTACTTTGCTCGGTGGCATAGTCAAAAATAATACTGCTAATGCTGATAAGGGAAGTGATGGAATTTATCAGAATAGTAAGTTAAACATTGGAGAAAAAGTGTTAATAGACGCTACCAACGATGTTTATTTACCTGCCAATAGAGTGATTGATGTCATAAAACCACTAGAGAATCTTACAAAGCAAAATCGAATTAGTGTTACAAGTGAAGAGTGTATTGTTGAAAATAAAACGGATGCAGGAACACCTTTGGTTCATTATCACGCAGAAGCAGGGGGCGAAAAGGCTGCTGAGTTAGCTGAACAGAATCAGCTATATCTTCCAAGTCAATATATGCAAAATGGGCTTGTTATCGGAAAGAGTCAAGCAGATTCACAATTGGATTATATGACTTATATTCAGAAGGCAAAATATCCGGTTGTTTATGAATTTGTGAGTGGAACACATGATAAAGTATTGCCGGAAGAAGTGATAAATTTACTTCCGGTAGATAACGAGTGGTATTTAGAAGGTGTTACGGTAAGTGCTATTCAACCAAATCAAGCAACAATTCAAGTTCCGGATGGAGTGTGGATATTTAAAGGGTATGATGCTGATAATAAAGTAGCAAACGCAGATAATGCCAACCAAGACAAAACGCTAAAATTTGTGGGAACTTGGGAATTTAGCTTAAACGCTAGTATCATTAATCATGTTCCAACAATCAACGCAAACGATAAAACACTTACAGTTGGAGATGAATTTGATCCATTTCAAGATGTAACGGCAATGGATGAGGAAGATGGAAATCTTACTTCAAATATTGAAATATTAAATAATACGGTTGATACATCCAAAGCAGGCACATATGAAGTAACCTATAAAGTAACAGACAGCAAAGGTGCGTCGACTATAAAGACTATCAAAGTAAATGTGATAGAAGAAGGAATCATGGTGGATCCGGATCAGTCAGATCATAATCAGACATCGGATAAGGATAAAACAGAAGAGATACATAATATAGAAACCGGAGATAACACAAATTTGATACTTTTAGTGGTATTGCTCATCGGTTCAACTATGATTCTCTTATATACCGTATATCGTAAAAATAGAAATTAAATAGATAAGACAGAAAAGAAGGCATTTGCAGTATACTGCAAATGCCTTCTTTTCTATGAGTTTTCGTGTTTTTGGTGCATTTTTATAGATCTATCATATGTCCTGTACCAATATATTAAGGAAACAAAAAGTTTTACGTAAATATAAAGGATGTCATTATATATCGAATCATAAGGTCATAGAGTATTATAAAAGAAATATTGGCTATTTAGATATATTTTGTGCGTATTTGCAAAAAGATTTCATACAGCAAATATCACATTTTGGCTTTCGAGCATCGCAGACAGCTCTTCCATGTAAAACAATACGATGGCAAAAGTCGTTGGATTCTTCAGGCGGTAGCAGTTTACGTAAGTCATTTTCCACTTTTACGGGGGCTTTATTATCAGTCAGACCAAGTTTACCACAAATGCGAATAAAATGGGTGTCCGTTACAACGGCAGGCTTTCCATATACATCTCCCAAAATTAGGTTGGCTGTTTTTCTTCCAACACCCGGAAGAGAAAGAAGATCTTCCATATTATCCGGAACAACACCGTTAAATTCGTCTTTTAATTTTTTACACATTGCAAAAATATCGCGTGCCTTTGTTTTAAATAAACCACAAGTACGAATATATTCTGCAATTTCTTCTTCAGAACTGTCAATATAGTCATCTATTGTTGGAAAACGTTTAAATAATGCCGGTGTTACCATATTTACCCTGGCATCTGTGCATTGTGCGGATAATCTGGTTGCAATTAGCAGCTCAAGTGGGTTAGAATGAATTAGCGCACATTCTGCATCAGGATATTCTTTTTTTAATGCCTCGATTGCGGCAAGTGCTTTTTGTTTTTTTGTCATATACATTCATCCTCATAGCTATAAAAATAGAAATAAGTATTATTTTTCTATTTTATCTTATCTTTCGACAAACTACAAGAGATTTCTTATATTTCAGTAAAATTTGGTGATATTTTGAGCGGGTTTCAATTAAAAACGATTGCTTTGGTCACAATGTTAATTGACCATATTGGGGTTATATTCTATCCGGATATAATTGCATTGCGAGTCATAGGCAGAATTGCATTTCCTATTTATTGTTTTCTTTTGGTACAAGGATTTTTACATACGAGTAATTTAAAAAAATATATGGTGCGTATGGGAGTGTTCGCCATATTATCAGAGGTTCCGTTTGATTTGGCCAGAACAGGGTGTTGGATGGACTTAGAAAAGCAAAATGTATTTATTACTTTATTTTTAGGTTTATGCTGTATGACCATATACCGTCTATCTGAACAAAAACAGCAGCCTGTTCTTATGGCTAGTGGTATTTTGGCAGTCTGTATCCTCTCTCAGCTGATACGGGCGGACTACCAATGGCTTGGTATTTTGCTGATTATGATTTTTTATATTTGGCAAACATCTAAACTGATTTGCTATACTGCTTTTATCACAGTTACATCTGTTTATTGCTTAACAGTTATGTCATGGCTGCAAGCAGCTTCTATTTGCGCATTGATACCTATTTATTGGTATAACGGCAAAAGAGGAAAATACTCGTTTCGATATGTATTTTATTTTTTCTATCCAGTTCATTTACTAATATTATATTTTATTTCTTTTTATTGTAAATAACAGTGCCAAATGATAGGTGTTGTAAACCCAAAAGTGTCATGGTACACTTATCACATAAAGGAGGGGTGTACATGGAGTTTCAATTACATTATACAGAACAAGGACAAGGGACTCCCTTTGTATTGTTACACGGAAACGGAGAAAGTTCGGATTACTTTTTTCATCAAATAGAACATTTTTCCAAGAAATATCGTGTGATTGCTGTTGACACAAGGGGGCATGGAAAATCTCCAAGGGGAGACACTCCTTTTACATTGGCACAGTTTGTGGAGGATTTAAAACAGTTGCTGGATTACCTGGAATTGAAAAAGATTATTTTACTGGGTTTTAGTGACGGCGGTAACATTGCGATGATGTTTACATTGAAATATCCTCAATATGTAAATAAACTCATTTTGAACGGTGCTAATTTGAATGCCAAGGGAGTCAAAACTTCTGTACAAATTCCGATTATATTTGGATATTGGATTACTTCATTCTTTTCTCTGTTCAGCAAAAATGCTAAGACCTCTCAGGAAATGCTGCGTCTTATGGTCAAAGAACCGAATGTTTCTCCTGATGAGTTGGAACAAATGGCTGTTTCGACCTTGGTAATTGCGGGTAGACAGGATATGATAAAAGAAAATCATACAGAGCTTATTGCCAAATCTATACCGAACAGTGAATTGGTATTGATAAAAGGAGATCATTTTATTGCGAATAAAGAATCGGCTGTATTTAATGAAAAAATAGAGTTGTTTTTATGTAAGCATATGGAAGAATAAGTGTTTATTTTTACAAATAGTAACAAAATATGCCTATTCTAACTGTTAGAATAGGCATATTTTATGAAGAATTTATGTGTAGCATCCAGAAATAAAGTGAAATTAAGAAAATCTTAATTTTTTCTAAAGGAAGTAATTAGAATTTTTAATATCAATTTTGGTACGATAACAGAAAGGGGAGAATATTAATATGAGTGAAAAAATTTTAGTTGTGGATGACGAATCTGAAATTGCCGACTTGGTTTCATTATATTTGCAAAATGAGAATTTTACCGTTTACAAATTTTATTCTGCTATAGAAGCGCTTCGTTGTATTGAGCGTGAAAAATTGGATATGGCTATTTTAGATGTAATGATGCCTGAGATGAATGGATTTGAGCTGTGTAAAAAGATAAGAGAACATTACCATTATCCTATTATTATGTTAACGGCCAAAGGGGAAGAAATTGATAAGATAACAGGTCTTACTTTGGGGGCAGATGATTATATTGTCAAACCGTTTCAGCCTCTGGAGTTGGTGGCACGTGTCAAAGCGCAGCTGAGGAGATATAAACGGTATAATACGGGTGTGGAAAAAGAGGAGGATGTTATGATTCACTCAGGGCTGGTAATGAATATTAAAACGCACGAATGTACATTAAATGAAAAGCCGCTTTCCCTGACTCCCACAGAATTTTCAATTTTACGTATTTTATGCCAGCAAAAAGGAAATGTGGTAAGTGCAGAAGAATTGTTTCACCAAATATGGGGAGATGAATATTTCAGTAAGAGTAACAATACCATTACGGTTCATATCCGTCACTTACGTGAAAAAATGGGAGATTCTTTCGAAGATCCCAAATACATTAAAACCATTTGGGGGTGCGGATATAAAATTGAAAGCTAATTATAGTAAACCAATTAAAATAGCGGTTGCTTTCATCATTGGAATTGCCGTATGTTTTGGTCTCTTTTTTTTGGTAGATGTTATTTGGAACGGCTCATTTGTAGATTGGTTTGTACGGTCATATATGATTGAAGATCAATATACTTTACCTGACGGGACGTGGGTCGAACGTACTACATTCGCTTGGACAGAATTGAAATATTTTTTGTTATGGACGGTTATCATCACCATAATTGTTGTAATTACCATTGTAATTGTAGTTGCACATTTTTATGCAAAAAAGAAAGTAAGCAAAACTATAACCAGCACTAGCGAAATGATTCATACTTATATGAACGGTTCAAAAGAGGCAACAGAAGTCTTTCCCAAACAATATTCAGAAATTTCGGCTTGTATGGCACAAATTAAGTCTACCATGCAGCAGCATGAGCATATATTAAAAGAAGAAGGAAAACGAAAAAATGATTTGATTACATATTTGGCACATGATTTAAAAACACCTCTTACTTCTGTAATTGGCTATTTAAGTCTCTTGGATGAAGTGCCGGATATGCCGCAGGCACAAAGGGAAAAATATATTCACATTACGTTGGATAAAGCCAATCGTTTGGAAAAATTGATCAATGAATTTTTTGAAATTACCAGATATAACTTACAGCAAATTATTTTGGAAAAAGAAATGGTAGATTTATATTATATGCTGATACAAATGAGTGATGAGTTTTATCCAATTTTAGCATCACATGGAAATACCATTACACTTCATGCACAAGAAGATTTAACAGTATATGCCGACCCGATAAAACTGGCAAGAGTTTTTAATAATATTTTAAAAAATGCAATTGCTTACAGCTATCCGAATACAGACATTCAAATCACTGCGGTTAAAATAGAGCAGGAAATTCATATTTCTGTTTGTAACCATGGAAAAACCATTCCTCAACAGAGATTGGAGTCTATTTTTGAAAAGTTCTTCCGCTTGGATGATGCGCGGACTACCAACACGGGAGGGGCAGGTTTGGGTTTGGCCATTGCTAAAGAAATTATAACGCTGCATGGAGGAACGATTTCGGCAAACAGTGAACACGAACTTACTACTTTTTGTGTTACGATTCCGATTTCTTAAATTTACAAAATATCAAGATTCTCTTTATTTTTTCTTAGGAAATCAACAATTGAATATTAAAGTTAAAAACGCCTTTGTTTCGTATAATAATAAGCGAAACAAAGGCGTTTTATATTATGTTCAAGGAGAAATCATGGAATATGGAAAAAAAGAAATTAGCAAACGAACAAACACAAAAAAGAATAAAAAGACCTTTCGAAACCATACGTTTTTATACGATTATCATTGCATCATTTATTCTATTTATTTTGTTGTTGTTTTTTATCGGGAAACAATATTTGTCATTTGATGTTCAAGTAGGTTCGGGACATTTATGGAATACAGGAACACAAACAGAAAATAAAATCAACTTGAATGTACTGAATAGTCCGCACGCTATCTTGATAGATGCAGATACAGGTGCAGTAGTTGCACAGCGCAACGGCGATGAAAGAATTTATCCCGCGTCTCTTACAAAAATTATGACTGCTCTGATAGCCATAGAGAATACGGATGATTTAAATCAAAGCATAACCGTACCATATGATTTTTTTCAGGAATTATATGAAGCAGAGACCTCGATGGCCGGGTTTGAACCGGGAGAACGCGTAAAAGCAAAAGATTTGTTGTATGGCGTATTACTTCCTTCGGGAGCAGAATGTTGTAGGACCTTTGCAAAGAACATTTCAGGTTCAGAGTCTGAATTTGTCAAATTAATGAATGAAAAAGCAAACCGGATTGGTCTGAAAAACACTCATTTTACAAATTGTACCGGACTTCATAATAGAAACCATACTTCTTCTGTGAAAGACATTGCTGTATTGCTGCAGTATGCTTTAAAAAATCAAGCGTTTTATCAGGCTTTTACAAGCAGTTATTACAGTGTTCCTCCAACAAATCAACATCCGGAAGGATTTACTTTTTATAGCACCGTATTTCAAAATCAAGCTGTTGAAACGATTCATAACGGTGAAATATTGGGAGGAAAGACAGGTTATACAGAACAGGCAGGTCAATGTTTATCCAGCTTGGCTACCATCAACGGAAAACAATACATTTTGGTAACTGCAGGAGCAAATGGTTCTCCTCAAACGGAACCACTGCATATCTTGGATGCTGTGAATGTTTACAATCAGTTGGGAAGTTTAACTTAAACCGAGTTCTTCCTTTGTCAGCTCACGCAATATACGGCATGGGTTACCAGCTGCAATTACATTAGCAGGAATGTCTTTCGTTACAACACTTCCGGCACCGATAATGCTGTTTTCTCCAATGGTAACTCCGGGCAGAACAGTGGTATTGCCTCCAATCCAAACGTGGTCTTTAATTGTAATCGGTTTGGTGTATTCGTAGTCGGCATCGCGTTTTTCTAAATGAATGGGATGATTTACTGTATATAATTGAACATAAGGCGCTAAAAACACATAGTTTCCAATTGTAATTTTGCCACAGTCCAGCATAACACATCCTGTATTAGCGAAGAAGTGAGAACCAATATGAATATTATAACCATAATCACAATAAAATTGCTGTCCGATGGCAAATTCTTCTCCAATAGAACCTAGTAATTCTTTCATCAACATTTCTTTTTTATCCATTTCACAGGGACGCAAATGATTATAGTCGTATAATAGTTCTTTTGCACGCAGGCGTTCTGCTTTCAATTGTTCATCAGGAGAATAAAATAACTCTCCGGCTAACATCTTTTCTTTTTCAGTCATGGAATGATGCTCCTTTGCGGTTTTACTTGATTATAAAAAAGCAAATATGGTTTGTCAACGGAGTAATAATAGCGAAAACTTTTGTTATAAATTGCTTTTTGTATACTATCATACATTTATTTTATCAAAGTATACGTATTTTATAATTGCCTTTTGACAGGTATTTGTGTATAATTTAAGTACACAATAGAAATGAAAGAGGTACGGAAACATGTATCAAGATATTATGGATACCATTGGTTTTGTAGAGAAGTATGATTCTGAAGTCGGTCAAGCAATGGACAAAGAATTAAAACGTCAACAGCGTAATCTAGAGCTGATTGCTTCCGAGAACATTGTTTCCCCTGCAGTTATGGCTGCAATGGGCAGTATTTTAACCAATAAATATGCAGAAGGCTATCCCGGCAAACGTTATTATGGCGGCTGTGAGTTTGTGGATATTGTAGAGGACATTGCTCGTAAACGTGCTTGCGAATTATTTGGAGCAGAACATGCAAATGTGCAGCCTCATTCAGGTGCACAGGCCAATATGGCTGTTTATTTTGCATTTTTAAAACCAGGAGATACAGTAATGGGTATGAATTTGTCAGAAGGTGGACATTTAACCCATGGCTCTCCTGTTAATATGTCAGGTAGTTATTATAACTTTGTAGAATATGGCGTAGATGCAGAAACCCATCGTATTGATTATGATAAATTACAGGCACAAGCAAAAGAAGTAAAACCGAAAATGATTGTTGCTGGCGCAAGCGCATATGCAAGAATCATTGATTTTAAACGTTTGCGTGAAATTGCAGATGAAGTAGGCGCTATGCTTATGGTAGATATGGCGCATATTGCAGGTTTGGTTGCAGCAGGTGTTCACCCAAATCCAGTGGAGTGGGCAGATATTGTGACTACAACAACTCATAAAACATTGCGTGGTCCTAGAGGCGGTCTAATTCTTTGCAAAGAAGAATATGCAAAGGCAATTGATAAAGCAATTTTCCCGGGTATTCAAGGTGGTCCTTTGATGCACGTGATTGCAGGTAAAGCAGTTTGCTTAGGTGAGGCATTAAAACCTGAGTTTAAAGAGTACGGTAAAAAAGTTGTGGAAAACGCACAAGCTTTGGCAAACGGTTTAACAAAACGCGGTGTAAAATTAGTATCCGGCGGTACAGATAATCACCTTATGTTAATCGACTTAAGCGGTACTGAGCTAACAGGTAAAGAGTTAGAGCATCGTTTGGATGAAGTGTACATCACTGCAAATAAAAATACAGTACCAAATGAGCAAAGAAGTCCATTTGTAACAAGTGGAGTTCGCTTGGGTACACCTGCTGTTACTACTCGTGGCTTAACAGTGGAAGATATGGATCAAATCGCTGAATGCATTAGCCTTGCTATCAATGATTTTGATGCAAATGCAGATAAAATTCGTAGCATGGTACAAGCAATCTGTGAAAAACATCCTTTGTATGAATAATCGTAAATAATATATATTATTTGGAATGGGTTTAGCCCATTCCTTTTTTATATTATAATTTTGTGGAATATATGGTCGAATTTTACTTTTTATGATACAATAACAATACAATTGAGTAATTTGATATTGGGGAAGGGAGGAATAGATATGAGCGCACCATTGGCAGATCGTTTGCGACCTCAAAAGTTAGAGGATGTAGTTGGACAGCGTCACTTATTGGCAGAAGGAAAAGCGCTGCGCCGTATTATTAATTCAGGTCAAATACCTAACATGGTATTTTATGGTCCTTCCGGTGTGGGAAAAACAACACTTGCAACCATGATTGCCAAAACTACAAACCGCAAGCTGGTAAAAATGAATGGAACCACAGCCTCTACCTCCGATATTAAAGATGTGATATCCAATTTAAATACATTTGAGACAATGAATGGTGTTTTATTATATTTGGATGAAATACAGTATTTTAATAAAAAACAGCAACAGATTTTGCTGGAATTTATTGAAAATGGGCAGATTACATTAATTGCATCTACCACGGAAAATCCATATTTTTATGTTTATAATGCAGTTTTAAGTCGATGTACTGTATTTGAATTTAAATCTGTTCCCCAAAATGAAATTGAACGTGCAGTACAAAGAGGATTTTTGATTGTAGAACAGGAGCTGGAACAAACCATTCAGCTGGAAAATGGTGTTGCATCATACATCGCAACTGCCTGCGGCGGAGATGTGCGCAAAGCAATGAATGCAGTAGAATTGTGCAGTTTATCAGCGGATAAAACAGAAGATGGAAGATATGTCACATTGGAACTTGCCAAGGAATTGACGCAGCGTAGTGCAATGCGCTACGACAAAGATGGTGATGAACATTATGATTTATTATCGGCTTTTCAAAAATCTATGAGAGGTTCCGATCCGGATGCAGCTATTTACTATTTGGCACGCCTGTTGTCTGCCGGAGATTTACCGTCGGTATGCCGTAGACTTATGGTGTGTGCTTGTGAGGATGTAGGACTTGCATGGCCGCAGATTATTCCTATTGTAAAGGCAAGTGTGGATGCAGCTTTACAAGTAGGACTTCCTGAAGCTAGAATTCCGTTGGCGGATGCGGTGATTATGGTATGTAATGCCCCAAAATCAAATACGGCATATATGGCCATTAATCGTGCTATGGCTGATGTAGAAAAAGGAATGGTAGGCAGCATTCCAAGGCATTTGCAAAATAAGCATTTTGACGGAGAAGATCAAGAAGTAAAAGGTCAATTTTATATTTATCCTCAGAATTGTCCCAACCATTGGACAGAGCAGCAGTATTTGCCTGATACTCTAAAAGATGCCCGGTATTATGAGTTTGGAGATAATAAAAATGAACAAGCATTCCGCCAATATTGGGAAAATATAAAAGGGAAAAAACTGTAAATACTATTATAGTATTGCCATATAAAAGGAGCGTTTTATATATGAATCCTATGATTTTAAGAAATTTATCTTATGGTATGTACGCAATTGGCGTAAAAGGAAAAGAAAGACCTTCGGCCTGTATTGTAAATACAGTAGTACAAATTACGTCGGAAAATCCGCCAATTATTGCAGTCAGTATGAATCATTATAATTATAGTCATCAATGCATTGAAGAAAATGGAATTTTTACGGTTTCTGTTTTGTCAGAAGATACTTCGGGCACCGTAATTGGTACACTTGGTTTTAATTCGGGAAAAGATGTTGATAAATTGCAGAATGTGCGCCACAAAGTATTGCAGGAAGGCGTTCCTGTTCTGAAAGAAAATACTTGCTGTTGGTTTTTATGCAAAGTAGTCAATAAAGTAGAATCGCCTACGCATACTGTGTTTTTGGCAGAAGTTATTGCCGGAAGTGATAAATCTAGAGGTACTCCTATGACTTACAGTTACTATCACAATGTTATTAAAGGTACTTCACCTAAAAATGCACCTACGTATCAGCCTCCTGAAGTAGAACGTGACGGAAATGATGGAGAAAGCTGGATTTGTACGGTATGTGGATATATTTACAATGATCCTGATGTTTCTTTTGAAGAACTGCCGGATGACTGGATTTGTCCTATTTGCGGTATGCCTAAAAAGGCATTTCAAAGAAAATAATAAAAAAACGGTGTATTTTACACCGTTTTTTATGTTTAGGTTTTCTTTTTAAGTACAAAACATTCTATAAATATTATTATATAATTTAGAATGGAAGTATAAACGGACAGATATTCATTTATCCATACATAAAAGATAATAACTATAAAACCATATTTTACAAAATGTCAAAAAGTGAATTTACCTTGAAACATGCAGCTGTTTATATTATAATTACATCATAATTTATTACATTGTAATGTGCAAAAATTTTGCAAGGAATTATTCGGTTATTTAATTGTTTGTAAAAAGAAAGCAAAAATGGAACATAACTTTATTGAGAAAAAATTATGTTCCATTTTTTTATCAACAATTAAAATACAAATGAAAGGATGAAATTTTATGAAAGCGATGAAAAGTAAATGGCTGGCGCTTTTTCTAACTGTTATTATGGCATTTACACTGTTGCCAAGTGTAGTATTTGCAGAGAATGCAAATGCCGGAGTTGCTAAAATCGGTGACCAAACATATGACAGCGTTGCAAAAGCAATTACAGCGGCTGGTTCAAATGTTACAACAATTGAATTGACCCAAAGTGTATCCGAGGATGTTACAATTCCTCAAGGCGCAAATATTACACTACATATTCCGGAAGGTATTACTTTAACCAACAAAACAGGACATACGATTACTAATAACGGCACCCTCACCGTTACCGGCGCAGGTACAGTTGATAATGTTACCCATGCAAAAGGAGCTCTTGTAAACAATGGAACTGCAATTTTAGAAGGAGCTACTTTTACTCGCAGCAAAGAAGCAAGCACTAGCTCTACATCTTCTGGTGGAAACAGCTGGTATGTTATTGATAACCATGGCACTATGACCATTACAGGAACTGCGAATGTTGTAAATAATGGACATTTTTCTTCTTTAATTCGTAATATCGGTACAGCAAATGCAGCTTCCAGTTTAACCGTTAGTGGTAATGCAACCTTGAGACAAGACAATTTTATTGCATTAAAAAATGACGATTATGGTAATGTTGCTATTACAGGCGGTACAATTACTTCCAATGAACAAGCAATACAAAACTGGTCACAAGCGGCTATTAGTGGTGGTACTTTAAACGGACAGGTAATTACTTGGTCCTATGAAGGGTTTGCAAGTGCAACTGAAATTTCCGGAAATGCAGTTGTAAATGGTAACGTTGTTGCCGTAAACTATGACGGCGGAACCTCCATCCCTTCTGTAACAATTAAAGGCGGCACCATAACAGGTGAAATTTCAAAAGCTACCTATCATAATGGTTTACAACCAGCGGCACCTAACGAAACTTCTTCCTCTATTGTTGTTTCAGGTGGTACATTCTCCAACGCAGTAGATTCAAACTTTTTTGCGGATAATTTCTATCTACACCAAAATCCGGACGGTTCCTATTCTGTACATGAACATAACATGGTTATGAAATACGATGCTGAAAATCATTGGTATGAATGTTCCGTATGCGGAGAAAAAGCAGATGTATTTGCCCATACTTTTGGTGAGTGGAATGTAACAAAAGAAGCTACTGAAACAGAAGTAGGCAGCAAAGAAAAAGTTTGTTCCATTTGTGGTCACAAAGTTGTAGAGGAAATCCCTGCAACAGGTACAGTTTCTTCAACTCCAACTGAAGAAATGACAAACGGAACAACAACTTCTAATGTCAATTCTGAAAATCCTCAAACCGGTGAGAACAGCTATGTGTTTTTAGGAGTGGCATTGTTGTGTCTATCCGGTGCAGGTCTTGTAGGAACATTTATTTTCAGAAAAAAATATAGCAAATAATTCATCTATTACGCTCTGCAGCTTCATGCCGTAGAGCGTTTTTATTTTATCAGTTGTATATCAAAAAGTACCGACTACATGATATCGAGAGGAAGTAGAGCTACAATATCCAAAATTAATTTTATATCAGTTGAAAATTTAAACATAAAATGTATTGTTACAGTGTTGATTTAAGAATCATTCGGATAGAGGGTTTGTTAAGATATACATCCATTATCACTATGGTTTGCATTTCTAATTATTTAGAAGTTTTATTATCGTTTATTAAATCAATGTGAAATTTATATTTTTACATCTGTATTTCAATAAGAGTTGCTTTAAACGATATTCTTGACCGCGGCCAAGGACTGTGATAGCATGAATACATTGGAATTTGACGGTAAAGGAAGAAATACATGAAGGTAGCGATTTTAACATCTCAGGAAAGAGTAGAAAAATTTACAGATTGGTCATTGGTACCTAAAGATGCAGAATTGATTTATATAGGGCAAACATACACAGATGATGAAGTCATACAAAAAGCGAAAGAGGCAGATGCCATTTTAGTGGATGCAGTGAATGCTGTAAGCGGAAAGATCATCAGACATTTACCAAATTTAAAGTTGGTAAATGTCTGAAGGGGTTGCTTACAATCTAATTGATATAGAGGCGGCGAAAGAACGAGGAATATATGTTTGCAATAACGCTTCGGCCAATGCGGGTTCTGTTGCAGAGCATACCATTATGTTAATGCTTGCTTGTACACGCAGATTGATAGAAGGCGACACTCTGGTTCGCAGAGGCAAGCAGATACAAGCCAAAGGTTCATTTATTTTAGATGGTATTCCTGAACTGGAGCATTGTCATGTGGGGTTATTAGGATTTGGCGCCATTGCAAAGCAAACGGCAAAGAGGCTGAAAGGGTTTGGCTGCCGTGTCAGTTATTACAGTCGTCACCAAGCGGCGTCAGAAATAGAGGAAGAATATCAAGTTTCTTACTTGCCTTTACAGGAACTTTATCGTTTTTGTGATATTCTCAGCATTCATGTTCCTGTAACTGCAGAAACAAAAAATATGGTGGATAAACATGTGTTTGAGTGTATGAAATCCACGGCAATATTAATCAATACCGCTCGTGGAGAAATTGTGAATCAACAAGATTTATACAATGCAATTGTCAGCGGACAAATTGCAGGAGCAGGCCTGGATACCTTATTTCCTGAACCTGTCCCGTTCGACCATCCTTTATTGCAATTACCGGAGCATTTACAGTATAAGGTAACTTTTTCTCCTCACATAGGCGGAACAACATATGGCGTTTTTCAGCATATGTATCGTACTATTTGGTCTAACATTTCAGCTGTATGCCACGGGCAAAAACCAAATCATATTATTGTCTAACCCCTCATATAAGGAACGGTTAACATATAGGAGATATCAATGTACTACTATTATGAACATACGCAGCACTGCGCTCCTTTTCATGTTATAAATGAGTTTATCCATACAATTCCTGCTGTCATTAGCATTCCACATAGCGGAACATATTTAACGCAGCAAATGAAGCAAAATTTAAAACCGAATATAGTGCTTCCCAATACAGATTGGTATTTACCGATTTTGTATTCTTTTTTGCAGCAGTTAGGATATACTGTGATTGTAAACCATACCAGTAGGTATGTGACGGATGTAAACAGAAGTTTGGAAGATGCCAAAGGAACATCTTATAAAACTAATGTGTGTTATACCCATACCACCCAAGGTTATGCAATGTATCAAGCGGAACCTGATGTATGCGAATTGAAACACAGAATCGCTTGTTATTATCAGACCTATCACAATAAAATTCAAAAATTAATTTCAGAGAAACTAAATTATCATAATCAAATCTATTTTATTGATTTGCACAGTTTTGGATTAAATTATGGCGCTGATGTAATTTTGGGAAATGATTTTGGGACGACGTGTTCAGAGTCATTGATGTCTTTTATAGAACATATATTTACGCAGTGGGGCTATTCTGTGAAACAAAATAATCCATTTTCGGGAGGGTATCTCACAAAATACTATGGTACACAAATAAAAAATTGTCAATCCATACAAATAGAGCTTTGGTATCAAACATATATCGACAACAGGATATTTGGAAATGAAGAATTTCCAAAAGTAAATTCCGTATTATTTCAAAAAAATAAGGACAAGTTGAAAGAAATCTTTATTCTTTTAAAAGATTTTTTATTACATTGAATCATGCAGAACACAAATAAGGGCTTTGCGCATTTGCGCAAAGCCCTTATTTGTGTGATAGAAAAATGAAACGATAAATTTTCCTCACAGAATCACCTTACGGCAATAATATAGTAACAGGAGAAATTCCATTTTAAGAAAAAGGAGCTTTACAATGGAGAAAAAGAATATTCCCCTCAATGAGTTAAAAGTGGGGCAACGTGGTACCGTTAGCCAATTGTTGTCCGATACAAGTATGAGAAGACGATTACAAGATATTGGTTTGATTGAAGGTACAAAAGTAGAATGTATACAAAAAAGTCCTTCAGGTGACCCAATTGCGTTTTTAATTCGAGGTGCAGTTATCGCTTTAAGAACAGAAGATTCATCTTCTATATTGATGAGCTTATCATAAATGTAATAAATGAGGTGAGAAACATGGGTTGGAAGAGGAGAAAGTCAAAACGTAAACAATCGGCAGAACAAGATATTGATAAAGAAAGTGGGAAAATTGTTGCATTGGCAGGCAACCCCAATGTAGGAAAGAGTACAGTATTTAATGCTTTAACAGGATTAAATCAGCATACAGGAAACTGGACGGGAAAAACGGTAGACAGTGCGTACGGCATCTGTAATTATCATGATGAAAATTACATTATGGTAGATTTGCCAGGTACGTACTCCTTAATGGCTCATTCGGCAGAAGAAGAGGTTGCTAGAAATTTTATTTGTTTTAAGCATCCTGATGCAACCATTGTTGTATGTGATGCCACGTGTTTGGAACGTAATTTAAATCTTGTATTACAAACAATTGAATTGACAAAGCGCGTTGTAGTTTGTGTGAATCTATTAGATGAAGCAAAGAAAAAACAAATTTGTGTGGATTTGGATAAACTTTCAAAAGAACTTGGTGTACCTGTAATAGGAACGACTGCCAGAAGTAAAAAAGGCCTTGATGATTTACTTGCCACAGTGGAAGCATTGGCACGAGATCCCGAACCCAATGCCTTAAAAATAAAATATATTCCTCCCATTGAAGAGGCTATCTCTATGGTAGAGCCTCACTTAGCAGAAAAATTAGGAGAAGAATGGAATTGCAGATGGATTGCCATACGTCTGTTGGAAGGCAATACTTCTATGATAGATGATTTAAACCGTTATATAGGATATGATGTTCAGCAAGATAATGTGCTTGCCGATACATTGGCGGAAGCAAAGAACTATTTGAATCGTTGTGACATCACGGAAGATAACATAAAAGATAAAATTGTTGCCTGCCTTGTTATTACAGCGGAAGGTATTTGTGCCAATGTTGTGTCTTATAATAAAGCAAATTGTCATAGCAGAGACCGTAAAATAGATAAATATCTGACCAATCGCTTCACAGGTATTCCTATTATGATAGCACTGCTGGCGCTTATTTTTTGGATTACCATATCAGGGGCAAACTATCCGTCTCAAATGTTATCGGAAGGTTTGTTTTGGGTACAGGACCGGCTGACAGATTTTTTTATGTGGATGCATGCACCTGAATGGCTTCACGGAGCTTTGGTTTTGGGTGTTTATCGTGTATTGGCTTGGGTTGTATCTGTTATGCTGCCGCCCATGGCAATTTTCTTTCCTTTGTTTACGTTACTGGAGGATTTCGGATATCTTCCTAGAGTGGCGTTTAATTTAGACCACTATTTTAAAAAGGCCAATACTTGCGGAAAGCAAGCGCTTACCATGTGTATGGGATTTGGCTGCAATGCGGCAGGTGTGGTAGGTTGCAGAATCATAGATTCTCCAAGAGAACGTATGATTGCAATGCTCACCAATAATTTTGTTCCTTGCAACGGACGTTTTCCCACTATGATTTCCATTATATCCATGTTTTTTGTTGGAAGCATTGCAACAGGATTTACAGGTTCTTTGCTTTCAACGCTTATGTTGACAGGGGTCATTATATTAGGTGTCATGCTCACATTTGCTATGAGTAAATTGTTATCCAAAACGGTATTAAAAGGTGTACCTTCTTCCTTTACATTGGAATTACCTCCATACAGAAGGCCACAGATTGGAAAAGTAATTGTAAGGTCTTTGTTGGACAGAACCATTTTTGTTTTGGGAAGAGCAGTGATAGTCGCTGCTCCTGCAGGATTCATTATTTGGATTTTAGCAAATGTCACAGCAGGAGATGCCACATTATTGTCACACTGTGCTGCTTTTTTAGACCCATTTGGAAAATTATTTGGCTTGGATGGAACCATTTTATTTGCTTTTATTTTGGGATTTCCGGCGAACGAAATTGTCGTACCGATTATGATTATGACTTATATGGCAACAGGGACATTAACCGAAATAGACGATTTAATGGCACTGAAAGAATTATTGGTGGCAAATAACTGGACGTGGGTAACGGCATTGTGTGTCATTGTATTTTCTTTGGTACATTGGCCTTGTTCCACGACCTGTCTTTCTATTAAAAAAGAAACAAAAAGTTGGAAATGGACTGCAATAGGATTTTTGCTTCCAACCGTAACCGGCTTTGGGTTATGTTTTGTTATTGCAACATTTGCAAGAATGTTTGGATGGCTGGTATAAGAAAAGACCTGCTTTCATGCAGGTCTTTTTTTATATTCTTTGAAACTAAAGAACCACCTTTATCTTCACCCATACGATTGTGATTCATCCGAAAAATCAAATTATTATTTGCAATATAGACCATAACTATAAAAAAGCAGACTGCTCTTTTCAGAACAAGCCTGCTTTTACAGTTATACTGAGGTGCCAACAATTGAAAAGTAAATAATAACAGCAATACCCAGTAAGATACGATAGACACCAAATATTTTAAAGTCATGCTTTTTGATGTATTTCATTAAGAATTTGATTGCTAACACAGATACAAGGAAAGCGGTTAGCACACCTGCAATCAAGACTGCGATTTCCAATCCTGTATAGGAAAAACCAAATTTTACTAACTTTAGAGCACTTGCGCCAAGCATCACCGGAATTGCTAAAAAGAAAGTAAATTCAGCTGCAACAAATCTGGAAGCACCTAGAAGCAAAGCAGTAATAATCGTAACACCGGAACGTGAAGTACCAGGAATGAGTGCTAACAGTTGGAATACACCAATTAAAAATGCCATTGTATAAGGCAATTGAGACAATTCTCTGATTTTGGGTTTACGTTTACGGTTAAATATTTCTACGATAATAAAGAGTACGCCATATACGATTAATGTGATGGCAATGGTCCAAGGGTTAAAGAACAGTTCATTGATTTTGTCATCAAAGATCAATCCGATGATACCTGCCGGTAGGCAAGCAATTAATACTTTTAACCATAATGACCAGGTTTGCTTTCGTTCTACTACTGTTTTTTTACGTGAGAACGGGTTGAGTTTTTGAAAATAAAGCACAATAACAGCAAGTATTGCTCCAAGCTGAATTACTACCATGAACATATCTAAAAATTCTTTCGATACATTCAGTTTAATAAATTCATCTACCAGAATCATGTGTCCGGTACTGCTAATTGGAAGCCATTCTGTAATGCCTTCTACAATACCCAAAAAGATTGCCTTTAGGATTTCAATAAAGAACATACTAAAATTCTCCTTTAATCAATCGAATCACTATATGTAACAGTTCATATTACTATTTTACGCTTGTAGTAGTATAACATATAACAATGCAAAAAAGTATGTAATTATGAAAAGTTTATAAATTTTGTATTAATGTGGTGAACTCTTAAACGGTTATCTATTATCTTTGGAAAAAATGCCATAATTTTTAGTTTTTTCACGTACCTTTTATGTTTATTTGTATTGGGTTATTTTTTAGGATGCTATATTTTTATTGGAAAACTCTGTACTATTGCTACAAAAAAGACTTTTTGTAATACATGTTAAAGAGAAAGGAAAGATACTCTATGAGGGAATAAATCAATATATTGTAGCGTTTAACAATTAGGGAGAAAGTAAATTGAAACAGAACACGGATAATACAGCTGCAACAGTACCAACAATCTCAACAAGAGATGAATATTACTTCATAGGTCGGGATGTTATTTTGACAATGTAACAACAGATACAAAAGTAAGCGCAATATATACAGTAAACCGATATACCGTAACTTTTCAGAACTAGGGTGAGTGCAGAACTGAAAACGGAGAAAGTAGCGTACAACCCAATGAGGGAAAATGCAAATAGGAGGCACTTCTATTGTAACAGTGTTATGGGTAACAGGAGATATTTCTTCTATTGCAGGTGCTAGCGCTTTCTTCTTTTGTAAAAAGAAGAAATAAAGATAAAAAAGCCAAAGTATTGGATTTTTCCATACTTTGGCTTTTTTTATTTTGGTTCATATTTTTGTTCACAGTATGCACAGCGATACACATGATTTTCTTTGTCACTTAATTTAAATACTTGGTCAATGCCACGTTCAATGGAAGTGATGCAGCGCGGATTTTTGCAAGTTACCACATTGCGTATGATTTCCGGTATAATCAATTTTTTCTTTTCGATAATTTTTCCGTCATCGATTATATTGACAGTAATATCACAGTCGATAAATCCCAGTACGTCTAAATCAATATCCAAAAGACCTTCCACTTTAATGATGTCTTTTTTTCCCATAGCATTGCTTTTAGCGTTTTTGATAATAGCAACACTGCAATCCAATTTATCCAGTTCCAGGTATTTATAAATATCCATACAGCTGCCTGCTTTAATATGGTCAATTACAATACCGCGTTTTAGGCTGTCAACATTCAACATCATTCACCTCCAATAATTTCATAATCAATGCCATACGAATATATACACCATATTGTACCTGTTTAAAATATGCAGCCCTAGGATCGTTATCCACTTCAACCGCAATTTCATTTACTCTTGGCAATGGATGAAGTACAATCATATCTTCCTTTGCAAGTGCCATTTTTTCCATATCCAAAATATAGCTGTCTTTCAAACGGACATAATCTTCTTCATTGAAAAAACGTTCTTTTTGCACACGGGTCATATACAGCACATCTAAATCTCCAATGACATCTTCTAAACGTTCCACTTCTTGAAATGGAATGTTTTTTTGTATTAATGTAGTATCTCGAATATAATCCGGAATTTCCAATTCAGGGGGAGAGATTAAAATAAATTGAATTCCCGCATAGCGAGCCAACGTTGTAATTAAAGAATGTGCGGTTCTGCCAAACTTTAAATCTCCGCATAAACCAATGGTTAAGTTGCCAAGTCTTCCTTTTAATGCACGTATGGTCATAATATCAGTTAGTGTTTGGGTAGGATGCTGATGACCGCCGTCTCCTGCATTTACAACAGGAATTTTGGAATACTGAGAGGCGACCATAGGCGCACCTTCTTTTGGATGTCGAATGGCACAAATATCAGCAAAGTTTGAAACTACCCGTATGGTGTCTGCAACGCTTTCTCCTTTGGTTGCAGAACTGTTTTCGGCAGAAGAAAAGCCAAGCACACTTCCGCCCAGGTTAAGCATTGCAGCTTCAAAACTTAATCTGGTACGTGTACTCGGCTCATAGAATAGAGTGGCTAACTTTTTTCCGTCACAAACATGAGCATATTTTTCCGGATTTGCAAATATGCGGTCAGCTAAGTCTAAATAACTGTCCAGTTCTTCAACAGATAAATCTAATGGGTCAATAAGGTGTTTCATAAGCGTCCTCCATCTATTCATTTTTGAACATTTCGTATTCACAATAAAATTCAATATATTATACTGCCATATCTGTCAAATAGCAAGAGGTTAAGTGAAAATATAAGAAAAGTTTAAAAAAATTTTTCAAATATTACAATTTTTTCATTTCATCGACAGCAGGAGATTATTTTGTTATAATACCTAGAGATATTTCATATTTGGGAGAAGTAACCATGAGAATGAGAAAAAAAGCTTGGGCAAGACCTGAGTTGGATGCATGTCCGTATTTCATAAAAAATCCGGAAGAACTAAAAGGAAACTGGAGCAATTGGTTTCCTGAAAAACAGCCGCTGCATTTAGAACTTGGCTGCGGAAAGGGTGTTTTTTTATCAGAGTTGGCAGCAAAACATCCGGATATCAATTATATTGGAATTGATTTAAGTCCCGATGTACTCGGTGTTGCCAGAAGGAATATTCAGGCACGTTATGAGCAAGAGAAGCGTATGGTAGAAAATGTGGCATTGGTTGCATACGATATTGAACGAATTTTACAAATTATGAATGCAAATGATGAAATTGACCGTGTGTATATTAACTTTTGTAACCCTTGGCCTAAAATGAGGCATCATAAAAAACGCCTGACACATACCAATCAATTACAAACTTATAAAACTTTTATGACAGACGGAGCACAGATTCATTTTAAGACAGATGACGGCGGATTATATCAATCTACTATGCGCTATTTAAGAGAAAGCGGATTTGAAATTTTATGGTATACCACGAATCTTTATGAAAATGGTCAACCTCCTGCAGATAATATTACAACGGAGCATGAACAGCGTTTTACTGCACAGGGAATTAACATTAAAGCGATTAAAGCTTGCTATCGTAAAGAAGTTGATAAAAGCGAGAATCTATAGACGTAAAACCAATGGGTACACAGTAAATGTTTATCACATATGAAATAAGTATTGTAATCAATACAATATTAGGTTATAAATTGCATCTATATGTCTTTTATGATATAATCAGTGGCAAGAAATGAGTATGAAGGAAGTGAGGATTTGGGCAGAAGAAATCAGGTGTATCGTAGAAATAGCAGAAGTCGATACTCCAGGTATGGCAGAGATAATCATCTGGTTAGAAATATTATTATCATCTCAGTATCTGCAGTGCTTGCATTAGCAGTTGCAGGCGTACTGATCTGGTATTTTGTATTTTATCAGCCGGCACAAACATCGCAAAATAATGTATCCTCAACAGTGTCGTCTGTAACTGAAAGTACGCAGTCAACAGAAAGTACAGTATCACAGCAGACAAATACCAATTCATATGAAATGTTATATCCTGATATGTATGTTCCGCAGGTTGAAAAAATTGGTGCTGCAGAAGGAGAAAAGTCTGTTTATTTAACGTTTAATAATGCGCCGTCTGCTCAAACTGAAAAAATATTGAATATTTTGGAACAGCAAGATGTGAAAGCAACTTTCTTCATTTACTGTAATGAAAATACAGATGAGTATTTAAAGGAATCTATTCAAAAAATTCATGATAAAGGTCATACTGTAGGGGTATTGACTAATACGTATGATTATCAAACCATATATGCGTCCGTTGAAAATTATTTGGCTGATTTTGCAAAAGTATTTGATTTGATTACGGAAGCAACCGGTGAAAAACCAACTGTTTTTCGTTTTGCGGGAGGTAGCGTAAACGGTTATAATCAAGCTACGATTAAAGATATTGCCAAAGAAATGGAACGACGTGGGTTTACGTACCATGATTGGAGTTTAGACTCTGGTGACAGTAATCAATGGGCAACGGGACAGCAAATTTATGATACCACTGTAAAAGGTATTTTAAATAGTGGGAAATCCGTTGTGTTAATGGATAACAACTCCAGTGCAACTTTGGAGCAATTACCTGGCATTATTCAAAAATCAAAAGAAAACGGTTATGAGTTTAAAGCGATGGATGCTACCACAAAACCATTTACTATGGCATTACCGGAATAAGAAAAAGTCCACCAATCATTTTGGTGGACTTTTTTTCGTCAGTTTTCAGATTGTTTCAACATTCCAAACATGATATGATAATAGTATAGTCTACACGGTAATACTCTACCGCTAAAACAGGGATGGCATTTATCTTTTTGTCGTAGCTGAAATTGCTTACAAGCTCTATTTTAAGTCAGTTTGCTGGAACATTACCCCGATTGAAAAAGCACTAACCTATGTATCTATAATAGGAGGTCTTATCTATGATTTTATACTTGAAACAATCAACAGAACCGGGAAATCTTCTGTTTCATGTTATGGATGAATGGGGGCATCCTTGCTATCAGGTATTGATAGACAAACATCGCTTTGGTAAATACATTTACATTGAAACAACAGAGCGGGAAAAAGTTGCAGATATTCATTGTATGGGTTTTTCAAAAATGCTTCGCAGCAGTATTTTCATAAACGGCAGAAAGCGCATGACTTTATTATGCAGTTTTGTAGCTTCAGAACCTTTGTTTAAAATAAACGGTCAAACATGGGTGTTCCGTGGTGATGTTTTGCTGCGCAATTTTGATGTGGTAGACGTTGACCGCACCGTTATCTTTATTCATGGAACACAATGGATGTCGCAGAGTGGAAATAGCTATATACTGCAGATAGAACAACCTGAATTTGCGTTAGAAAGTCTTTGTCTCTCTGTGATAATTGATGCTTTTTCCACTGATGGTGAATGCACACAGACAACTGCAGAACTGAATTGACAAAGCCGGGAAGAAATGGCATAATAAATAAGTTAAACATTTGTAAATTTTGTTGTTGATATACATGGGAGGAACGTGCATGGGCAAAGAACTTGCAAAGGCTTACGAGCCGCATGAAGTAGAAGAGAGAATTTATGAGTTTTGGATGAACGGAAGATACTTTCATGCTGAAGTAGATTCCAAGAAGAAACCATATACAATCGTAATTCCACCGCCAAATATTACAGGTCAACTGCATATGGGACACGCATTGGACGAAACTTTGCAGGATATTTTGATTCGTTTCAGAAGAATGCAGGGATACTCTGCCTTATGGCTGCCCGGTACGGATCATGCTTCTATTGCTACAGAGGCGAAAATTGTAGAAGCGATGAAGCAGGAAGGCGTTACAAAAGAAGACATCGGTCGTGATGGCTTTATGAAACGTGCATGGGAATGGAAAGAGAAATACGGCGGCACTATCATCTCCCAGTTGAAAAAATTGGGTTCTTCCTGTGATTGGGATCGTGAACGTTTTACACTGGATGAAGGTTGTTCCGAAGCGGTAAAAGAAGTTTTTGTAAAATTGTACAATGAAGGACTAATTTATCGTGGCGAACGTATGATTAACTGGTGTCCTAACTGTAAAACTTCTATCTCAGATGCCGAAGTTGACTTTGCGGAAAAAGACGGTAACTTTTGGCACATTCGTTATCCATTGGCAGATGGAAGTGGCTACTTAAATTTAGCAACAACCAGACCGGAAACTATGTTAGGAGATACTGCGGTAGCAGTACATCCTGAGGATGAACGTTATCAACATTTAGTAGGAAAAATGTTGATTCTTCCATTGGTTGGCCGTGAAATTCCAATTGTGGCAGACACATATGTAGAACAGGATTTTGGAACAGGTGTGGTAAAAATTACGCCGGCTCATGACCCAAACGATTTCGAAGTTGGTCTACGTCATAATCTTCCTGTGATTAATATTATGGATGAATCCGGCGTTATTAACGAAAACGGCGGAGAATATCAAGGTATGGACCGCTTGGATGCTCGCAAGAAAATTGTAAAAGCGCTGGAAGAACAGGGATATTTAATCAAAGTGGAACCTATTAAACATAATGTAGGTACTTGCTACCGTTGTAAAACGGTAGTAGAACCACGTGTTTCCAAGCAATGGTTTGTAAAAATGGAACCGTTGGCAAAGCCTGCGGTAAAAGCGGTAGAAGATGGTGAAGTTAAATTTGTTCCGGAACGTTTTGATAAAATATACTTTAACTGGATGAATAACATCAAAGATTGGTGTATTTCACGCCAATTGTGGTGGGGACATCGTATTCCTGCATGGTATTGTGATGATTGTAACGAAATCACAGTATCAAGAGAAACGCCTCATGCTTGTTGCAAATGTGGCAGTACCCACATTCATCAAGATGAAGATACCCTAGATACATGGTTCTCTTCTGCTTTGTGGCCGTTTTCCACTTTGGGCTGGCCGGATAACACAGAAGAATTAAACTATTTCTATCCAACCAGCACTTTGGTAACAGGTTATGACATTATCTTTTTCTGGGTAGCCAGAATGATATTCTCAGGGTTGGCCCATATGGGAAAAGTGCCGTTTGATACGGTATTCATTCACGGTATTGTCCGTGATGCAAACGGTGTGAAAATGTCTAAATCTTTGGGAAATGGTATTGATCCCCTAGAGGTTATAGAACAATACGGTGCAGACGCACTACGCTTTATGCTTGCAACCGGTAACAGTCCCGGAAATGATATGCGTTATTCACCTGAAAAGGTAGAAGCAAGCCGTAACTTTGCAAATAAAATTTGGAATGCGGCTCGCTTTATCTTAATGAATTTGGAAGGCCATGAAATTAAAAATGAACTTCCAAATGAGCTAACCACAGAGGATAAATGGATAATCAGTTCGTTTAACCGTGTGGCAAAAGAAATTACAGAAAATTTAGAAAAATTTGAATTGGGCATTGCCGCACAGAAAATTTATGATTTTCTGTGGGATGTATTCTGTGACTGGTATATTGAGATTGCAAAAATCAGAATGAATTCAGACGATGCACAAACAGCACAAAATGCCCGTGAAGTATTGGTTTGGGTTATGACCGGTACATTAAAGTTACTGCATCCGTTTATGCCGTTTATTACAGAAGAAATTTGGCAAACACTGCCCCATGAAGGAGATGCACTGATTGTAGCACAGTGGCCTGAATATTGTCAGGAACATGATTTCCCGGAAGCAGAGCTGGAAATGCAGCGCATTATGGATGTGATTCGCGGTGTTAGAAACCGCAGAGCAGAAATGAATGTGCCACCATCCAGAAAAACAAACCTATACATTGCAACAGCAGAGCCAAACACGTTTGAAAACGGAATTGCCATTTTGAATAAACTGGCTTATGCAACACAAATTACCATTGGACAAGCCTTTGACATTGAGGGTGCAGTTACCATTGTTACTAACGATGCAAAAGTGTATATTCCTATGGATGAATTGGTAGATAAAAAAGCAGAATTGGCTCGTTTGAATAAAGAGCTTGAAACTGCAAAGAAACAATTCGCTCAAGTAAACGGTAAGTTAAATAATCAAGGCTTTTTATCCAAAGCGCCTGCACAGGTGGTGGAAGGTGTAAAAAAAGACTTTGAGACCTTAACCGAACGTATACAACTGATTGAATCCAGTATTTCAGCATTACAATCATAAGGATAGAAAGAAGGTTTGGTATCGTTTTGGCGATGAAAAACCTTCTTTTGTTTTTTAGAACAGAGAGGTAAACCATGACTTTTGAAACAGCAATGGAGAAACTTGGCACGCTACAGCGCTTTGGCTCTCCCGGCGCAGTGGAACGTGTCGCTTGGATTTTAGAACAATTCGGGAATCCGCAACATCAATTGCAATTTATACATGTGGCAGGTACAAACGGAAAAGGTTCTACCTGCGCTATGTTATCTTCTATTTTGCGGGAAGCGGGCTATCAAACAGGTTTATTTGTATCTCCCTATATTATAGAATTCCGGGAACGTATCCAGGTTAATGGAGAGATGATTCCCAAAGAAGCATTCGCAGCTCTTATGGAGCAGGTGTTTCCATATGTAGAGCAATTGCAGTCATCGGGAGAGCGCATGTCGGAATTTGAATTGGTCACAGTGTTGGCAATTCTTTGGTTTTCCAAACAAAAATGTGATATTGTTGTATTTGAAGTCGGTGTTGGCGGCAAGAGAGATTCCACCAATGTGATTACAAATGTATTGGTATCTGTATTAACCTCTGTCTCTATGGACCATACAGAGGTATTGGGAGATACCATAGAGAAAATCACCACAGATAAATGTGGAATTATGAAGCCAAACGGAACCTTTGTGGTAGCTCCATGTCAGAAAGCTGAAGTTATGCCAATTGTGAAAGAGGAAGCGGAAAAGAAGGACAATTGTGTCATAGAGGCTTCTATGAATGATATCCAATTGCTCCATACAGATTTAAACGGAACAGATTTTTTGTATCATGGCAGTACATTACACTTGCCGTTGATTGGCGTACATCAGTCTTTGAATGTTTGTACGGTATTGGCTGTAACAGAACAATTAAAGCAAAAAGGATTTCCAATTGAAATCAATCATATCAAAGCAGGTTTAGCGAAGGTACAGTTTCCGGCCAGATGGGAGATTGTACGAAAAAATCCTCTGATAATCATTGACGGTGCCCACAATCAGGATGGAATTGATATGATAAAAGCATCTGTAAAACAATATCTTCCCAATCGAACAATCGTTGCCGTGATAGGCGCCTTACGGGACAAAGACACAGATTATATGGTTCATGCGCTTGCAGATGTATTTCATCACGTTATTACCATTACACCGAATAATCCAAGAGCTTTGGATGCAAAAACATTTGCATTGCGTTGGATTGCCTGTGGACAGCAAACGACTGCTGCGGATGATATAGATGACGCTATCAGTCGTGCAGAACAATTGATAGGAGAAAATGGTGTAATTTTGGTGTGTGGGTCGCTTTTTGTAGCGGCAGAAGCAAGAGAAAAAATAAAATACCATTTTATGGAAAAATGGTGATAAGATTCGCACATTTCGAGTCTTTTCTCATGTTTGACCCTTTATCGTTATACATAGCGATAAAGGGTCTTTTTTTATACAAATATAGATCCTGCAGAAGAGAAAAAGGACAAGCCATCAAATATAAAAAGGAGGAATTATTACACTCTTTGTAAAACAAAACATTCATGTATCAAAATAAAGCAGCATTTTGTTGTGCGAACAACCGTTTTGCAATAAAAAGGAGGATATGCATGGATAACGGAACAGTGAGGCTGATTTTACAAGATGATGTATTAACTGCGGTATTAAGCGGAGAGATAGATCATCATACAGCCCAGGGAATGCGGGAAGAAATTGATTTTACCGTCAATCAATCAAAACCGAAAAAGTTAATTTTAAGTTTTGAACATGTGGGATTTATGGACAGCGCCGGCATCGGTCTTATCATAGGTAGATATAAATTGATGGAAAGCCTGGGTGGAGAACTGGTGGTTTCGCACTTGTCTCCAAAAATGGAACAAATTGTATCTCTGTCGGGTGTAGGGAAATTGGCGAAAATAGAAAAGGGGGAAACAAATGATGATGAAGCCAATGAATGAAATGAGTTTATCTTTTTTGAGCTGCTCTGCAAATGAAGGATTTGCCCGTGCAACGGTAGCTGCCTTCGCAGCACAGCTGGATCCAACCGTAGGAGAAATATCAGATATCAAAACAGCAGTTTCGGAAGCAGTTACTAACTGTATTATTCATGCTTACCGTGATGTCATTGGTATGATCTACATAAGTGTAAAAATTTTTGAAAACGGAAAAGTAGTAATACGCATTCGTGATAAGGGATGTGGCATAGAAGATATTGAGAAAGCAAAAGAACCGCTTTACTCAACAGGGGGAGAAGAACGCGCCGGTCTTGGCTTTATGGTAATGGAAAATTTCATGGACCAAATGAAAGTGACTTCCAAAGTGGGCAAAGGAACCGTTGTAGTATTACAAAAAGAGATTGAACGCAAACAGACAAAGGGTGCCAATGGATAATCGCGAACAAAAAATCAGCGATAATATTGGTTTGGTCCATGCCTGCGCCAAACGATTTAAGTCGCGCGGAATTGAGTATGATGACCTGTTCCAGGCGGGATGTTTGGGTTTGGTAAAAGCGGTTGACGGATTTGATGATGATAGAGGAGTAAAATTTTCTACTTATGCGGTTCCTGTCATATTGGGAGAAATGAAACGCTTGTTCAGAGACGGCGGTGCGGTAAAAGTAGGACGTGCTTTAAAGGAGTTGTCTTTAAAAGCGACAAAAGCTACGGCAGATTTTACTGCAAAGGAAGGCAGAGTTCCCACAGTACAAGAACTGGCTGAAATATTGGAGGTGGAACCTGCCGCTGCCGCACAAGCAGTAGGCGCTGCCCAGCGTCCCATTTCTCTTACAGGTGATGATGAGGAAGGTGGGGGACAGATTGATGTTGCGGTGGAAGCAGAGGACGAAAAAATTGCAGAGTTGCTGTCACTTCAACAAGTGGTCGGAACATTAGAGCCGAGAGATAAAAAAATTATTTTATTCCGCTATTTTAAAAATCAAACGCAAACACAAACTGCTCAGTTTCTGGGAATGACTCAAGTACAAGTATCACGACGAGAAAAGGTAATTTTGAATAAACTGCGTACCAAGTTGAGTGATACATAGTAACAAAAATCTCTGCATGTAGCAGAGATTTTTTCTTTGACAAATAATTGTGTTTTATAAAAATGATAACTAACGTTTCGTTATAAACTTTCAAAGTGTTGCGTCCTGATTGATTGTTGTGCAATTTGCAAAATCGTTTGTTATCTATGATAGTAAAATATTTGGCAGTCAGGTATCCGTTTCTATGAATCTTATACTGCTATATTTTATGATTTTATTATAGGATAAAACTATGACTAGTTATATTAATCAAGTATTAGACAACTTATTATTTTTAGTATATAATAAGCACAAGTAAAACAGCAAAGAGACTGATTGCAGAAAATAAAGCGGAAATGTCCAAGAATTATATAATACTTTATTACTCAAATATGTTTTCTGTTTGTGATAGATTTAAAGAGAGAAAGGTTGAAGAAAATGAAGAAAATTTTTGCTATTGTGCTTACTACCATTATAGCATTGGTAACTTTAGTAGGTTGTTCAGGTGGAGGTAACTCTATTACTGTTGCTGTGCCAAATGATGCAACGAACGAAGCTCGTGCATTATTACTTTTGCAAGAAAAAGGTTATATTACATTAAAAGAGGGGGCAGGTATTACTGCTACTGTGCGTGATATTGCTGAGAATCCTAAAAATATTCAATTTAGAGAAGTAGAAGCAGCACAGGTACCAAATGTATTACAGGATGTGGACTACGCTGTTATTAACTCTAATTATGCAATTTCAGCGCAATTAAATCCTGTACAGGATTCTTTGGTTGTAGAGAATTCCTCTTCAGCTTACGGCAACATTCTTGCTGTAAAATCCGGTAATGAAAATACAGATGCGATCAAAGCGCTAAAAGCAGCTTTGGAAAGTCAAAAAGTAGCTGACTTTATTACCGAAAAGTATCAAGGTTCTATTATCAGCGTAGTACAGAATCCGGGTAATGGATTTGATGATTCTGTAAATTATGATGCGCTTGCAGGCACTACCATTTCTATTGCAGCATCTCCTACCCCCCATGCTGAAATTTTAGCAGTAGCTAAAGAGATTTTAGCAGAAAAAAACATTACCTTAGATATTAAAGAGTTTACAGATTATGTACAGCCAAATAATTTGGTAGAAAGCGGAGAGATTGACGCGAACTACTTCCAACATCTGCCTTACCTTGAGAATTTTAATACGGAAAATCATACCAATGTTGTATCTGTTGGAGCAATTCATGTTGAACCAATGGGTCTTTACGGAGGAAAACAAACATCTCTGGATGCACTGCAACAATAATTTAAAAATTATCATGTAACAAATAACGCTGCCTGCATTTTGCAGTCGGCATTATTTGTGTTAGGAGACTCTTTTTATGATTGAAATACAAAATCTTTCAAAAACATTTCCTGTTTCAGGGGGTACTGTAGAAGCATTAAAAGATATTTCTTTGACGATACCAGACGGAGAAATCTACGGCATTATTGGTATGAGCGGTGCAGGCAAAAGTACCCTGGTGCGCTGTATTAATATGTTGGAGAGACCCACAAGCGGGAAAGTAATCATTGACGGTAAGGATTTGGGGAGCTTGACACAAGCTCAGTTAAGAGAAGAACGCCGAAATATCACCATGATATTTCAAGGATTTAATCTGTTAATGCAGAGAAATTGTTTAAAAAATGTTTGTTTTCCTTTGGAACTTGCAGGCTATAAAAAGAAGGAAGCGATTGAACGTGCAACCGAATTGCTTGAATTGGTTGGTCTGGGAGAAAAGTTAAAGAGCTATCCTGCTCAGCTTTCCGGCGGACAACAACAAAGGGTCGCTATCGCACGTGCTCTTGCAACACATCCTAAGATTTTATTATGCGATGAAGCAACCAGTGCATTAGATCCCCAAACAACGCAATCTATTTTATCTCTTATCAAAGATATTCATGATAAACTGGGATTAACTGTGATTATCATTACCCATCAAATGAGTGTGGTAGAACAAATTTGTACCAGAGTTGCAATTTTAAATCATGGCACTGTTGTGGAAGAGGGCGCGGTCAGTGAAGTATTTGCTTCACCTAAGTCGCAGGAAGCGAAACAGCTAGTGTATCCGGAAGGATATCAACAAGCCATTGAAACAGAAAGAGAAGAACATTTAATTCGCGTTGTATTTAATGGGGCCAGCGCTACACAAACACCATTAATTGCAAAAATGGCTATGGAAGAAAATATCATGGCAAGTATTTTGTTTGCTTCTACCCGCAGTCTTGGTGACAAAGCGTACGGAAATATGTTACTGGGAATTTCAGGGGGAAAGGAACAAATGGAAAAAGCCGTTGCTTATTTACGACGGATTCCGGACATTCATGTAGAAGAGGTGACACGTGACCATGGGTGAGTTTTTTGCATCCGAAACAGTGCAAACTGCGCTGGACATTTTAAAGACAGAATTTCCCCTTGCCATTTGGGAAACTATTTATGTTACAGTAATCGCAACTTTTTTTGCTATTGTAATAGGACTACCCTTAGGTGTATTGCTTGTAGCAGGAGAAAAGGGTAGAGTATTACGCATTCCAAAATGGATATTGCATATTTTAAATATTATCATTAATTTGCTGCGTTCCATTCCGTTTTTGATTTTGATGATTTTGGTTTTTCCTTTTACCAGACTGGTTATGGGTACTGTAGTAGGCACTCCCGCATCCATTGTACCGCTTGTAATTGCGGCATTCCCTTTTGTGGCACGTTTGGTAGAAAGCAGTTTACGTGAAGTAAATCCTAATATCATTGAAACAGCTCAGAGTATGGGCGCGTCACCAATGCAGATCATTGTAAAAGTGATGATTCCGGAAAGTGTTCCTTCTCTCATTTCAAATGCAACGCTCACCATTACTACGGTATTAGGATATTCTGCTATGAGTGGTATTATCGGCGGCGGTGGATTGGGTAAAATTGCTATTAATTACGGTTACTATAGATACCAATACCTAGTTATGGGATTTGCTGTTATTTGTTTAATTATTTTGGTACAAGTATTCCAAACTGTAGGAACCCGAGTTTCTGTTAGAAGTGACAGGCGTTTAAAACATAGAAAATAATTAATATCTTTGCATATCGTAAAAAGAAAACACAGACTGCATCTGACAATATTGTCTAGCAGTCTGTGTTTTTATAATTTTTATTAAACATTATATAATTAAGATTTTTTCTGAGGTGTTTCTAGTGTGATTAAATCTTTTAAATCGAATGGTGTTTGTTGATATACGTAATAATTTAACCAGTTTTGAAATAAAAGATTTGCATGACTTCTCCACATAAAATGCGGGACAGCTCGTCTGTCATTGTTAG